>Ga0366808_1138_pt1 | contig 9549 bp, 5 predicted proteins | sample TotcelN113001M13_FD_207020 | JGI IMG/M metagenome (GOLD analysis project Ga0366808, IMG submission 207020) | Enriched cells from coal bed in the Powder River Basin, Montana, United States - Total cells N11 rep3 HSBNCT.N11.300.1.M13 ... | reverse complement strand
CTTGGGAAAGGCGTTACGAAAGAATTTGTCGTATAGCTCAACAACAATTCGCTGCTTGCCGTCGGCATTCTCTATACCTTCTGCGCGCATCTTTACGCTATCGTAAAAGCGTTGGAGAGTGTCGGCTTCCTTTCCCAGATGATGCTCTTGTAGCACGTCCAACACGCCCTGCATAGCGAGCGAAATCGGGTTGTGCTTTGCAAAGCTGTAATCTTCAAACAGCGCATCAAATACCGGCTTGGTAATCAGGTGCTGGGCCAACATCTCGATTACTTCGGCATCGGTGATGCTGTCGTTCAGGTCGTCGCGCAATTCCGCCGCAAAAGCTGAAAATGCAGCACGTTCCTTTTCATTTTCCGGGCTTTCAATGATGGCGGTAATACGGGCAATATGGGTACGCGCAATTTTAGCAATATCGTTGGCCCAGTCTTCCCAGTGATGACGGTTGCCGCATTTCTGTACGACCTTGGCATAAATGGCGCGCTCTATTTCCCCGATTTCAAATTGCAGTTCAGCCTGAGTGTCAGTACTGGGCTGCCTTACCGGCTCGCCGATGGTAAAGCCGCCTTTGCCCGCCTGTTTGTTGCTGGTTCCTTCAGTCTTTTCAGCTTTCTTCGTTATCTTATCGGTAATGGCAATGATTTCCATTTTGGATTTATCATTACCAATCAGGTCGAGCTTGTTCACCATCGCATCAAAACGGTCGTCGTGCGAGCGCAAGGCTTGGAGTACCTGCCAGACCACTTTATAGGTTTTGTTGTCATTCAAGGCTTCATGCGCCTCTACGCCAGCCGGTACCACCACTGGCAGGATAACGTAGCCGCGCTTTTTCTTATAGCCGATCGCTTTGTCTTCCGCATTGCGCATGACCCGGCCAACAGACTGAACCACGTCAACTTGTGAATTGCGAGGAGTCAGGAAAATCACCGCATCCAGTGCGGGTACATCCACGCCTTCCGATAAGCAGCGAACATTGCTGAGAATGCGGCAGGTGTTTTCAGGCGGTTCGGCTTTTAGCCACGTCAGCTTTTCTTCTTTTTTGCCAGCGTTCATGCTGCCATCAACGTGCTCGGCTTGGCAGGCAAGCCTTGCAACGGTTTCGAATTCCTCTTGCTCTTGATATGCCTCGACCACGGACTGGAACATGCTGGCAATGTTCTTGGAGCTGACCTTGTGTGTTTTCGCGGCCTTTTGCACTTCGATGACCTGGCAGAACGCAACAGCGCGGCGCATTGGGTCAGAATCACCAATAAGGTCGTCTTGCGTGCCTTGTTTTGCCAGCGCCTTCCAGCAACCGACTATCTTGGCTGCATCATCCACTTTGAGCTGGTTATTTTCATCGGCTAAAAGCCCTTGCAATCGGCGGCTCACATGGGCTTCATCAATCGACAAAACGATAACCTTGTAATCGACCAGAAGGCCGCGCTTGACCGCTTCCGAAAAGGTGATAACGAACAATTCCTTGCCGAACATCGCTTCGTCATCCATCGAACACAGCGTCACTTTATCTTTTTCCGCGCTGGCTTTTGCATTGTCGCCGTAAATGCGCGGCGTAGCGGTCATATAAAGCCGTTTTGCGGCCCGAATAAATTCCGCATCGTGCACTTTAACGAAGTTGCTTTCATCCTCGTCATCGAAAGTCGCGCCAGTGGTGCGGTGCGCTTCATCGCAAATAATCAGGTCAAAATCACCGAGTCCAAATTCCTTCTGCGCCTTATTGATGACGCCGATGGAGTGATACGTCGAAAATACGACGCTCATGTGATGACCGTCGTGCCGCTTAGCCATTTCCAGTGCCAGCCGTGACGGTTCGGTGGTGGCGGGATAGCGCAACTCGTGAGCGAAAGTCTGCACTATATCGTCATCTTTTTTGCGCTTGTTGCCGACATCGCTATCCGAGCATACGGCAAAGCTGTGCAGCGGAGTATCGCTTTGCTGCGTCCACTCAGTGAGTGTTTGCGATAACAACGAAAGGCTCGGCACCAGAAACAAGACGCGCTTGCCTGCCCCGGCCAGCTTCTCGGCAATTTTCAAGCTGGTGAAAGTCTTTCCCGTGCCGCACGCCATAATCAGCTTGCCTCGGTCGGCGCTTTCTAATCCGCTCTCAACCGCTGCAAGTGCCAGTTTTTGATGGTCGCGGATTAAATTTTTCTTTTTGAATATCGGTGTCTGGTCAGGCTGGTATTTCGCCCAATCAATCTGACTATTTTCCAGGTCGTTTAGGTCAATCTTGCTGACCGGTGGGTGCTGATTTTGCAAGGCATCGTCGGCATGCTCACTCCAATTGTTGGTAGTGGCGATAATGATGCGATGTGAGAATGTCTTTTTGCCAGACGCCGTAAAGAAGCTGTCAATATCGGCTTTTTGTACCCGATAATCTTCCGCATAAAACTTGCACTGAATCGCGTGGTATTCCCCTGTGCCTTGCATTTGTGCGACCAAATCAATGCCCGTATCACGCGCATCCAATCCTTGCTCGATGGCCCAGTCTGCGTAACGCCAAACCTTCTGGTACAGGTCGCGGTAGGTAGCTTCATTGCGCAGATACGTGCAAATCAAGTCTTCAAAGTAGGTGCCTTTTTCGCGTTCGGTAACAGAGGCTTGTCGGTAGGTGGTTAGCAGCGTTTGCAGTGCGGTCATGTTGTTGTGCGTTTGCGAGATGTACTGGTTTAACAGCAATTGGAAAGTCAACCGTGCAGGCAAAATGCTCATGGGCGCGCATTTTGCATATTGGCAAGTATATTAAACTAAGGGAACCTTTCGGAGTGGGAACTTTTTTGGAGTAACAAGCCTCCGGCAGTTGAATGGGCATCACCTTGCCAAGCAGGAGGCTGCTCTGTGTTGACCTATGCGTTAGGAGAAACTGCCGAGGTCACGCTAAGCCGCGCTCGTGCGCAAGGGCTTAGGGGCGACTTTATAGTGATGAGCGAAGTTCCGCCGCCGTATACAACAGGCAGTTCCTTCTGAGTTTTAATGTCGCGGAATGTATCGACCAGAAGAACAAATGCCGCATCTTCATAATGACAGGTAATAAAAAACTTTTTTACACTTTACTTTTGCCATTTCCTCAGCACTAAATCAAGATAATTTGTTTCGAGGCTTCAATAGTGTCACTAAGACTGTAAGTTTTATTATTTCGTCTGACAGTGCCATCCTTTGAAGTAATGATTATATTTTTAGAGGTATGCAACTGACGCGTTGCCTCCATCAAGTGATCTTCGGCGGCAGTGGAATTGGTGACACAACTTTTAAATAGCTCGGCTAGCCGGATAGGCTCATCAAGTTGAAAGACGGCTTGGCCGAAGTATTCATGTACTCCATTGATGCATGCGTCTCTTGAACCAGCCCCTGAAAACTCAAAAGTTTGCTGCTTGGTATATTCGGTATCCTTATTCGTATTGTAGCCAAGCGTAAATCTGCCCGGTTCCAGTTCATGCCCAAATTCCGTGGCATTTTCCCAATGCAACGCCTTCATAACGGCATGTGCACGATATTCATTTGACAAATGGATTAGCCAATAACCCCAAGAGTTTGATCCTTTTGGTTTAACAAAAAATAGGGTCATAAATTTCGCGCCAGTTTCGCGTCGAATACCGTAAGCAATATGCCGCTGTAATATTTGACGCCACTCCTGTTTCTGGGTGACTTTAAGTGATTTCAGTTCAGCCCACGGGATGTATTTATCCAGCCCAATGTTTTCTAGTGATTTGCGATTTGAAGCATGGTCTGATAAAAACGTAGTCATGTTGTCTACGTTGAACGTCATGACAATTTCCGCACCATTAAGAGTACGTAAAATGTTCGATATTTGAGGGAGAGGTATGTCTTTGTAGCTGTATTGGTCAAGTATAAAAAGTGCATGCTCACCCATTTTGCGTTGCTGAATCTTTTGGATGAGGTATGGAAGTGATTGAAGAAAATCGCTGGTGATAACTTCTGCTTGCCTGTAATCAATCAGATCGATGGCGTTTTCATCGAGTCTTGCAGAAAGCCAATGATCCAAATACCCAGTTGTGTCCGGCAGAATATCAATGAATGAATAATCGACATTAATATTGCGTGGAATTCGCCGATCCAGATTGAGTAACATCCGAGCTTCGCGCACGGCACGCATCATTAAAAGGGGGGAGCCGTCCACAACCTGCCCGTCTTCGGTCTGGTAACAACCTCCTCCACAAAATCCATCAATTATGGAAAGACGTAGCTCTGGAATATGCGCAGGCGCCATCAGGGTCAACACATATCGTCTGACGTACTCTTCGACGATTTCATGTTTCGTTTGACTGTGCCGTTCAATACGTGGCGGCGGGTAACCAATTTTCCAGAAATATTTATCGTCGGACATTTATCTCTATTGTTGTATTAGCGGCATCTCATTCCAGGTACGACCATTCAACTCACGTCCGTTTTGCTTCTTTGCTCTCTTTTTACCATCAGCCCCCCATCCACCCCATTGCTTGAAGAAAAAAGCAACATTAGCAGACTCGCACTGCTCACGGATGTTGTCCACCCACTCCGGTTTCATAAGACGCGCTTTGGGGCCAGATTCGCCGCCTACGATCACCCAATGTATGCCGGTTAAGTTGAGCTTACCAATATCGTCCAGCAATGGCTCAACCGAGAGAAAACGGATAGATGCACTAACATTTCGAAGATGGTCAATTCTGGGCACTCCATGTTTCTGATCCTCAACCGACACGCCTATCCAGGCATTGGGAGGTGCTGCTTTGCTTTGAAAATATTCCGCCATCCGTGCACTACGCTTGGTTAATATTTGGAAAGTATGTTGCTTTGCTTGAGTAATAACATCAAATACTTGGTCAATATAGAAAAATGGCACATTTTCGTGAAACAAGTCCGACATCGAATTAACAAAATAAGTTGTGGGAGTTTTACGTTTTATCGGGTCTTGAAGCCGTTGCGGCAATAAATTAAGCTTAAATCCGTTCTCGTAACCCGGCGTCTTCATGGCTTTTAAGCGAGCAGCCATTCCTTCGGCGTAACAGTGTTTGCATCCGGGTGATATTTTGGTGCATCCAACAGTCGGGTTCCAGGTTTGTTCTGTCCATTCAATTCGGCTGATAGTTGCCATCCGTTACTCCTTCTCATTCCTTTCGCGCTCTACAATTACCTCATAGTTAACGCGCAGATCCATTAGCGTCCGACTCATGCGTTAGTGGGATTCTGGCTCATGTTTCTAATTTGGAACTATATGGTACATATTTCCTACATACAAGCGAAATAATTATCAATGCGACAAATCTCTGCCAAATCGATTTTTCCCATTAATTTAAAGTGAATACTACTCCGAAGGTCGAGGTCGGATTGAGAATTGTCATCAAATTCAAAACACCCTGCCCCTACAATTCTTCTTGTTACGTCTGTTCCTCAAAGCGGCGGCACCTACATAAAGGTTAGCCATGCAAACCAATATTAAAACCGGACTTGTCATTGGTTCTTCTCTTTTTATAATCGCCTGTTCGTCACCCGGTACGATTCGAAAAGAAAAGCCGGATTATGAGTTGACGAGTGGAAAATCATCAAAAGAAATTGCTGTTTGCATTGCCGACCTATGGGAAAACAGTGGATGGTTTGGGTCTGGCCTTCAACCGGTTCTCATGCGGCCAACCGATAAAGGTCATACCGTATCAAAGAATAACCATACAGGCGGAATAGCCTTCCTCGTCGATATCGATGATACCAGCACAGGGTCAACTACCAAGCTCTATAAAGGCGGAGTGATTGGATACGGAAAATATCTAGAAGCTGTTCGTTCTTGCCAAAATTAATTTTGAATGCATGTGCAGTCCGTTGCCTGACCGCTCATTTAAAAATTGATGGGTAGATTGATGGGTAGAATAAAAAAACGCCCCGAAAGGCGCTATTTTATTGGTCTTATGGCGGAGAGGGTGGGATTCGAACCCACGGTACCTTGCGGTACGCCTGATTTCGAGTCAGGTACATTCGGCCACTCTGCCACCTCTCCTATTCGTATATCGCTTCCCGATACAAGCCAGGCCGCGCTCACGAAAGCGTCAAATTATAGCAGAGAAAAATCGGTTCCGGCACATCAATGGAACAAGTGGTTAGCGGACAATCGGCCGGTCGCTTATAATTCTCCTTTGCTTCTTATTTTTTGCTCATTCTGATTGATACTTCGATGGCAGCCATACTCATTAAAACCGCGGACGAAATCATAGGCACCCGAAAAGCGTGCCGGCTCAGCGCAGAGGTGCTGGATTACATAGCCCCTTTCATCAAGGCCGGAACCACTACCGGTGAAATCGACCGCCTGTGCCACGAATACATGATCAATGTGCAGGGTTCTATTCCTGCGCCGCTAGGTTATTGCCCTCCCGGCTACAAGCCTTATCCCAAGGCCACCTGCACTTCCCTCAACGATATCGTATGCCATGGAATCCCCGGCGATAAAATCCTGAAGAAAGGGGATGCGCTAAACCTAGACATCACCATAATCAAGGACGGCTTCCACGGCGACACCAGCCGCATGTTCTTCGTCGGCGAACCGTCGATTCTGGCTAAAAGGCTCTCGGATATCACTTACGAATGCATGTGGCTCGGCATCATGCAAGTCAGGCCGGGCGGTTACCTGGGCGATATCGGCCATGCAATTCAACAGCATGCGGAGAAAGCCGGCTACAGCGTCGTGCGCGAATTCTGCGGGCATGGCATCGGAAGATCCTTTCATGAGGAACCGCAAGTTCTCCATTACGGTCGTCCCGGAACGCTTGCGCAGATGGCTCCCGGAATGATCTTTACAATCGAACCGATGATCAACGCCGGCGGCCGCGACATCCGCGAGATGGGCGATGGATGGACCATCAAGACAAAGGATCGCAGTCTCTCTGCGCAGTGGGAACATACTGTACTGGTAACCGAAACCGGCTATGAAGTGCTGACCGTGTCTCCGCATATGCCCCCGCCCCCGTCTTTTGTGACAACGCCCGCAACGCAAGCTGCGGCCAACTGAAAAGTGGATACGCTGGCTTTTCGTTTAAAGGAGCGCCTGAATGCCGAGCGCCAGGCGGCTATCGCCGAGTTCCAGAAAAATGAAAAGCCCGAGCAGCTGTTAAAAAAGCTGAGGCAAAACGTCGATGCCGCGTTGACCGAGGCATGGAAGGCCTTTCTCATGCCTCCCGGCAATAGCCTGGTTGCGGTCGGCGGTTACGGCCGCGGAGAATTGTTCCCCTATTCCGATGTCGATGTATTGATACTGCTGCAAGAAATCCCAAATACGGAGATGCAGCGCAAGCTGGAAGCGCTTATTCAGCTTTTCTGGAATCTTGGCCTCGATATAGGGCACAGCATTCGCACGATCGACGAGTGCCTGAGCGAAGCAGCCGCGGATATCTCGGTGCAGACCTGTCTGCTTGAAGCGCGTCTGGTCACCGGAAACCGCAGCCTGTTGAAGCGGCTGCAGAAGCAATATGACATTGCAATGAACGCACCGGCATTTTTCCAGGCGAAAACCCTGGAAATGCGCCAGCGCCATCTAAAGTACGAGGACACTCCCTACAGCCTGGAACCGAACTGCAAGGAAAGCCCCGGCGGACTACGCGACCTGCAAGTCATCTTATGGGTAGCCAAGGCTGCCGGGCTGGGAAATTCCTGGCGCGAGCTGGCGACGCACGGCTTGATTACGCCGTCCGAAGCAACGCAGTTGAAGCACGAAGAAAACGTGTTCAAGGACATACGGATTCGCTTGCACATTCACACCGGGCGAAGAGAGGACCGTCTTGTATTCGACGTGCAGATGCCGGTTGCAAAGACCTTCCACTTCATGAAAGGCCAGGTCGAACTGGATGCCCGCAGGGCAAGCGAATTCCTGATGCAGCGCTACTACCTGGCGGCGAGGGCGGTAACGCAGTTGAATGCGATTCTTTTGCAGAACATGGAGGCGCAGTTATTCCCGCAACCTTATCAGCCCATAAGAATCAACGAGCGCTTCAACGAGGTGAACAACCTGCTCGACATAGCCGAGGAGGACACGTTCGTCAAAACGCCTTCGGCCATGCTGGAAGTGTTTCTTCTCCTGGCTCAGCACCCTGAACTGAAGAATATGACGGCAAGATCGCTACGTGCGCTATGGCACGCGCGGTCCGGCATCGATGCCGATTTTCGCCAGGATCCGCTCAACCGGGATTTATTCCTGAAGATCATACAGGCGCAGCACGGTGTCACGCATGCCCTGCGCAAAATGAACCAGATGGGCATTCTCGGGCGCTACCTGCCCAATTTTCGCCCGATCATCTGCCAGATGCAGCACGACCTGTTCCATCAATATACGGTCGACCAGCACATATTGATGGTCGTCGGGAACCTGCGCGGCTTTACCCTTCCCGACCATGCGCACGAATTTCCATTCTGCAGCCGGCTGATGGCGAATTTTGCCCGCCCATGGCTGCTCTACGTCGGCGCATTGTTTCACGATATCGCCAAGGGACGCGGCGGCGACCATTCCATACTGGGCGCGCCCGATGCGCTTGATTTCTGCAGACAGCACGGGCTGAACGCCGAAGATACGGAACTGGTTGTCTTCCTGGTCACTTATCACCTGACCATGTCCGCCGTAGCGCAGAAGAAGGATTTGTCCGACGAAAAGACCATTCAGGATTTTGCGGAACTGGTCAAGGACGAGCGCCACCTTACCGCCTTGTATCTGTTGACCGTAGCCGACATTCGGGGCACCAGCCCCTTGATATGGAATGCATGGAAAGGCAAGCTGCTGGAAGATTTGTACCAGATGACGCTGCGCGTACTGGGCGGCGAGATCCTGTCCGCCGACCGCGAACTGAAGCAGCGACAGGAAAAAGCACTTGCGAAATTACGTCTTTACGGTCTGCCCGACACGGCCAAGGAGCCGTTATGGAAACAACTCGATGCGGCTTACTTCCTGCGCCATGACGCATCCGACATTGCCTGGCAGACCCGGTCGCTGTATTACCGCATCAATGCCGACCAGCCTATAGTGAAATGCCGTCTGTCTCCTATTGGCGAAGGTCTCCAGGTGACCGTGTACGCCAAGGACCGGCCCGACCTGTTCGCTCGGATATGCAGTTATTTCGACCGAAAGAATTTCAGCATTCTGGACGCAAAAATTCATACTACCCATCATGGCTACGCGCTTGATACGTTCCTGGTTACGGAACAGACATTTGCAAAGAGCTACCGGGACATCATCAATCTGGTCGAGCACGACCTGACTGAAGCCCTGCAGTCGCAGGATCCGCTGCCTGCGCCTTCGAAATCCCGGCTGTCGCGGAAATCGCGCACCTTTCCAATCACTCCTGTTGTGGATCTGCGGCCCGATGCGCGCGGCGACTACTATCTGCTGTCGGTTACCGCCAACGACCGCACCGGCCTCCTCTATTCGATAGCAAAGGTGCTGACGCAATACAAGGTCAACCTGCATACTGCAAAGATCATGACGCTGGGGGAGCGCGTCGAAGACGTGTTTATCGTGGATGGCGAAGCCTTGCAAAATTCACGCACCCAGATTCAAATGGAAACCGACCTGCTCGATGCCTT
>Ga0366808_1137_pt1 | contig 9885 bp, 8 predicted proteins | sample TotcelN113001M13_FD_207020 | JGI IMG/M metagenome (GOLD analysis project Ga0366808, IMG submission 207020) | Enriched cells from coal bed in the Powder River Basin, Montana, United States - Total cells N11 rep3 HSBNCT.N11.300.1.M13 ... | reverse complement strand
TTGATAGTGGTCAGACAGAGAGTTGTGTTGTAACATGGAAGTGCGCACCTTTCTGTTTGGAATTGATGGTGGTTTGGTCACTTCCATTATACCAAGTTAGAAAGGTGTTTTTCTGTCAATAGCCTAATTTTTTGGCTTCAATCCCTGTATTTAAGCCGTTTTGAACTCACTTTCGCGGTGCGAAAGTTGAGTCAGTTATATTTTCATTTAAATAAACACTTTGTGATTTCTCAATAATCAATCCTTGAACTCTTCGCTCATTAAAAAAAATCTTAAAATAATTTGCAATATCTTTAATGGCAATGTGCCCTTTATTATTAGCATAAAATAAAATAGCCTTTATAAGAATGGGTTTATAGGAATAATTCATATCCATTTGACGTATCATGCTCATAAAAAGCTTTTTGCGGTTCTCATCAGTTATGATCGTCCAGCCATACTGCTGTGCATATTTTTCGATGGTTTCTTCTCGAAAAAAATTAAATGTTCGATTCTCACTCATTGGCACACTTAGATCTGGTATTAGCTTACCCTCACGCACATATTTTTCAATGGTCTCTGATTGCACATCTACTCTACGGATAAATTCCATTTGACTAACCATTCCCTGTGCCTCTTCTTGCCAGTTAAAAATATCAATCAATTCATAATCAGTTGCATTTATAGGATAATCAATAATTGCCTTCGGTTTTTCACCCTTAACATATAACGCTTCTTCGGCAACCCGTTGTCTTTGAGGAGCAAGGACAAGCCGCGCAGGTTGGTAATGCTTGAGTTGAAATAGTCTATGTACTGAATAAGGCATATTATATTGGGTTGCATTGTCCACAAAATCAAAAACCAAAAGATCTTCTTTTCCGCTTGACAAGCGCATCCCCCTCCCAAGCTGTTGGGTATATAGAATCTTTGACATTGTGGGACGCGCCATAAACAAAACCTCTGTTTGAGGGCAATCCCAACCTTCATTGAGCAAATCACATGCACAGAGTACCATTATTTCTCCAGCTTTAAATTTAGTAAGATATTCCTTTCTTAGGGAAGATTTTATGCTGCCCGACACCGCAAAGGCATTGACATTCTGCATTCTAAATAGTTCAGCAATCTGTTCTGCATGCTTTATTGAAGCGCAAAAAACAATTGTTCGTTTATTTTTAACATAAGCTGTCCATGTATCTACAATTAGTTGATTGCGTTCAGGTACATAGATCTTGCTTTCCAAGTCACGTATATTGTACTGTACACTGTTGAATCGAACTCTTGTTAAGTCGATATTAGTGTGTATTCTAATACTCCGCACAGGTACAAGTTCTCCAATCTCTACAGCAGTTTGTATATCCAGCTTATGAGCAGTATTTTTAAAGATCTCTAGTATTATTTTATTATCATCTGTTCTCTCGGGAGTAGCAGTCAAACCAAGCGTAAACTCAGGCTTAAAGAAAGACAATACTTTTTGATATGTATCTGCCGAAGCATGGTGTGCTTCATCAATAATTAAGTAAGCAAAATCTGTATCCTTAAACTTTTCTAGGTTTAGCGCAACACTTTGTATGCTACCGCATACGACATGGGATTCCGTTTGCTTAATACCTTCAACATATTTACCAATTATCGTTTCAGACCATAGCCTTTGAAATGAAGATAAAGCTTGCTCAACAAGTTCATGAGTATGGGCTAAGAATAAAGTTCTTTTCCCAATTCTCTTTGCGTCCATAACTGCTGTTACTGTTTTACCTGTTCCAGTAGCATGATATAGAAGCGCAATGGTTTCCTTTCTAGATCGCATATCACTAAGTGATTTAAGTGCGGCTTTTTGATGCTCCTTCAATTCAAGATCAACCACGTCAATCGACTTTCCTCGCTGAGTAGGTAAATAATCTTTGATTTCTTTAAATTGTGGGTAGGAACCCAAAAAAGCTCGTAATTCATCTTTAACACTGTCAGGTTGCATTTGTATTTGTCTCACTGCAAAACGATATACGTCCCAACCTAAATGAACCATACTATTTTGTTTTAAAAGATGGTCATAAAACTTATTTTGAGAGATAATATTCTTATTGTGCGAGGCTTCATCATCAATTTCGATTGCAATACGACGAGAACCACTTTCTAATATAAAATCAGCAAATCGACTATTTTGATAAATATCATAAAAAGGATACTGCGAATAAAGGTAGCCTGCTTTTTCTGCCCCAAAAGTATCGCTAAATAACTCAATAAATAAATCCTCAGCTGCACTACCAGATAATGATTTATATAATTTCATATTCTCTCCTTATCAGCAGTATCTTTCCCGAGGGGCTTTTCTGTAGATTAAGACTACAAATACTTTAGCATTTTACTTGCATCGTTTAATGCCTCATGTGGTATTCTCCTGATTTTTTCTTGGATATCTACGTCTATCAGAACGCTTTCTGTTTTCTCAACAGAAAGTTTTATTTCGCTTGAAGTTTTAGCCCTTTCAGCCTTGTCTAATAAATCATATGATGAAAGCTCAGTTATCCCAATATCACTTAAAATGTCTATTATATCTTTTTTATCTCTAACTTTAAGTTCCTTTTGGTATAAAGAATTATGATAATTTTCAACAATATTTATTAGATCAATCTGATAAATTGATCTGACCACTTCTGGCTGATATATATGATTCTGATATTCTCTGATCGTTTGTTCCAGGTCAACTCGATAAATGGACATAATATCCTGTAATGCGACAACATATTCAAAATCATATTTCTGCTTATCATATATGGTTGAAGTCAATAAAGAAAATTCAGAGATTAAGTTTAATAATTCATTTAGGTCCCCATTAGCACCGGTAATTAATTCAAGTATTTCATCAGATTGATTTGAGAAATACCATTTTGATAATGCAAAATTCTTTCTTCGATCGACAAATTCACATTTACAGCCAAAGGCAATGCTTTTTCTGTACTTAAAACAAAATATGTTTTTCCCTTTAAATGCTTTATTAAATATTTTCACAAGAGCACAAGCTATTAAGTCTTTATCATCAGCATAGTCTGTAAAAAGATCAATATAAAAGAGAGAATTATCAACATTTTGAGTTTGTTGAAGCCTTATTACGCATTTTGCAAATTTCATAAAAAATACTTCATCAATAGTAAAATTCTCTTCTGGAGAACCGTATAAGAATATAATTTTCTCCGCACCCATTGATTCATAGGATAATTCATACGTTTCAATGATTCCTAATTCGCAACTTAGTTCAATAACTTTACGTTCATCAACTTCTGAGTCGATAAAGTCAATAAAAAAATCCTCTATCTCTAATTGCCATTGACTGATAATCCCCATCTCTGCTCCTTAATGGCCAAGTAACTTTTCTACATCCAACTCTAATTCATCAATATCCTGTTCTCTTTTAAATCCATCTACCATCTCAAAGATTCTATTAATATAATCATTTTCTGTAGTGCAAGACATCACGAATGTTTCATACAAAACCTCTAAGCCACCTAGGAAATATTCAGTATATGCCTTCATACCCTCTGAAATAGCATCTTTCTCTGAATTTTCTCTGAATGCTCGAGTAATTCTCTCCTCTTGTGAAAGGTTTGATGTGTCATCAAGTAAAACAATTAGTCTATAAATATACTTCAACTTGCTTTGGTTTCTAATTTGAACTTCAGCAAGCATTCCCGCAGTATCTTTGGTTTCATCTTGCGGATCTATAAATCCTTTTCTATTATTTATCAGGCCAATAATTGGCGCTAACATATAAGCGTATATATAATTGTCAAACACCTTAAAGTTATTAGAAGTGTCACTAGCATTAGCAGGCGTTTTGGATAGCGCTTTCCAATACGTTGCATGTTTCCCTCTGATTTGAAAATCTCTATCAAACACAGCAATTACTCCTCTCGAATATGGGTTATAGTATCAATATCACGACCTTCAGGACCTTTATCTTTTAGAATATGATAATTTTTCCCAACCACAGATGCCATAATAGATGAAGCCGGTTCCCAATCTTTTTGCATCACTGCAATTATTACTTGCTCAGCGGATTCAGGAAGTATTTTCGATATATTCCTTATATGTATTTCATCCAAGTTGGAAAAGGGGGCGTCCATGACCAAGGGGTAATACTGTGGTCCGATACTAGCTTCATCATTATCATTCGTTAGTGCTTCTTTTGCTAAATCGACTAAACCAGAAACAAAAGCAAAACTCTTAACAGCTTTGAGTCCGTCGGATTCTTCGGTAGTAACATCGTAATAAGATACTCGATATTTTTCATCAATAGTAATATTTCTACTACCATGGTACATTCTTTTGAAATTTTCATTAACTTTTTGCTCTAACTTGCTCCTAACCGCACTTTCACGTGACTGAAATGCGTCTCTAATCCAGTCGAAAACGGAATTTGCATAATCTATGGTCAAAGCAATTTTGGAATTTTTTTCATTGGCTTTGCTAAAGGCATCTAAAGCCTTTTCAAGGTTATCAATGTCCTTTTTACACGCACCCAAATTTTGGAGAATTTTCTCCCGCTCTTTTTCTAAAACTCTTAATTGCTTTTCCGCATTTTCATATTCAGCATCTAACTTAGAGATGTCCTTCTCACCATCAAGTACTATATTATTTCTTTCATCTATTCTAAAGCCTAATTCACGCTGGCTGCTCCGGATGTCGGCATATTTGGTCTTGATATCCTGGTAATATCTATCGCTTAATGCTAAGTAATCTACTCCTTGCTCTCGATACCTTCTCACTAACGATCCGATTGACTCGGGTGGCTGCTTTGCTTTCTCAGCTAATAGATGTTTTTCGGCAGCTGAGCCTTCTGCAATTGATGTACCACATATACACGTTCCCCGTGAAAGAATGTACTCAATCGCAACAGCTGTCATTTCAGGCACACTCTCTGTACTGTCTTCTAACCTATCTAGAAGCTGTATAACTCTTTTAAATAATGGAATTCCAAAATACGAGAATGCGTTGATGCTAAATAAAGACACCAACTCATTTTTTTCTTTTGCAATACGCGTTTCGAGTGCTTTGATGATAGAATCTAGCTGTTCTCTTCGTTTTTGTTTTTCCGCTGTATTTTCATTGGCTTTCAGTAACGCAGCATATTTCATTTTTTCATTTTGATAGTATTCGATCTGATCTATTATATCTTGAAGCTCTTTTTCTAAAGTTTGAAGCTGTGCAAGTTTTCCATTAAGATTTTGCTGAGTTCGGTGTGCATTTTGATCACCAGTAAAGTCCATTCCTTTTTTTTGTTTAGCAATCACGCTGCGTAAATGTCCCATAGCATTAGAGAGGACATCTAATCCCATTAAACCTTTTACAGATGATTCAATATCCTCTCTACTACTAATAGAACCTATACGTTCACCTCCAAAAAAGAAATAGCTTGAAAGTGCCTCGGGAAGAATTCGCTCTATATTTGACTTTACTTCACTCTCAATTTTTGTTTTTGTTTGTCCATCTGATTGCAAATAGTGGATATCAGCTGACTTTAATGACTGACGGACCTTGCCTTTATCAATACAAGTATAAGTATAGGTACGCTTAATCTCATACTCTTTTCCATCATGAACCAGTACAATTACCCCTGCGACTGTATGGGTTTCACCCACATGCATATTGTTTACGATATTCTTATTGAGAAGTATTGGGTCCTCAAATCCCCTTTTCTCATAAAGAATCCATTCAAATGCTTTGATAAGGGTTGTTTTTCCAGATGTATTTACACCAATAAGTACAGTTACGTTTTTCTCAGGATCAGTGGAAAACTCGATCACCTGATGACCAACAAACTGTCTAAAGTCACTCAACTCAAGCCGCTTGATCAGCATTTTCCACTAACCACCTTTTCGATATATTTGCGGATTTCTTCCACAATTGTATCACTGGGATCTTTTTGAATAATATTATTCTTTTCAATTTCGATTACCTTTACCTTAATCATATTGAGTTTACGTTCGTCAAGTTTAGTTTCAGACATATTTAAGATCCTCCTCACTTATAAGATCAAGCCCGTATGCTTCCTTTAGCTCTTTGATTAATTTATCTGAATCTGAAGGATTCCTAGAGATATATCCAAACTCATCCATACGAGCAATTTCTTTTTTTATTAATGATAGATCCATTCGCGTATCTTCACTGGTATAATCTACATTTTCCAAAGGTCTGGGAAGCGTAATAAAATCATAAATGACAGCAAAAGCTTTTCCAGGAGCTTTTCTCAGGACCCGACCGCGACGTTGAACATATTCTTTAGGATTAGTACTACTTGCTAAAATAAAAGCTGTTCTTATACTTGGAATATTGACCCCCTCATCTAAACACTTTATGGCAACAATAACTTGATAAGGATTTACAGAACTAAATTTTTTCTTAATAACCTCACGTTCTGCAGCTGACTCCGAAGAAGTAAAATGTGTAACCTTCATTTTCAATTCGTTGCCCAACATCTTTGAAACTTCAACTATCTGGCGTTCCGCTTCCATGTCTTGCCCAGTTTCATCACTTGCTGGATCATAGGTCCTTGTTGCGCCACAGTATACCAAAATATGGGAATCGTTTTTATGTGGTATCATAAGCTCTTTTAACAGTGCAATTTTGTTTGATGCTCCTGCTACCAATCTGGCGCGTTCGATAAGTAGCTTTTTACCAAACTCCGTAATTTTGATTTTTCCTACTTTATCAAGTTGGCACTGCTTACTTATTTTTTTCGATAATTCTCGATAGCGATCCATTTCCTCTGCTGTCAGATAAACTTTGTAGGGGTAGTAGTAATAAGGAGTAAGTTTATCTTCGCGAATCGCCCGTTCAAGACTATATTCAATGCATTTCTCGCCGAAATAATTATATAATGCTTGGGTACCTTCCTCATCACCATGACGCTCCAATGTTGCAGACAATGCCAGCCGGTACTCGAATTTAGGGTTAAGCCTTTGGCTTAAATTATAAGCCCCGAAATTATGCGCTTCGTCGATCATAAGTAGAGTGTCTGCACCCAATTTACCCAATTCGCCTTGTACAAAATCCGAGGCATAGGTTGCATTTGTTGTCACGAAACAAAAGCAGTCTATAACACCGATACTAAAATCAATAACGTCATTCGATAGGCGTCTTTTCCAATCATGTTGCTTGGAAGCAGAATAACCAACAGTGGGTTTCAAATTGAATTTCTTGATGTCTTCAACCCACTGTTCCACCAAATGTTGATAAGGGCAAACAATAACAATTGCTAGTTTTTTATTATCATTAAAGAGACGTACTATCGCCCCTAAGCCAGTAAAAGTTTTTCCCGTTCCCGTAGCCATATCAAAAATACCACGATAACCTTTTTCACACCATGCTTGGATTGCATCTTTTTGGTATTGATGCAAATCAATATCTTTAGGTATCGCTGGGACATTAATCTCAAATGGGTGTACAACGTCTTGGTTTATATAATTATCCTCTTTTGAGATTTCAGGAGGTCTCGGCGTGATTAATTCATAATCTAAAGACAGATCCAAATCTTCCTTTAGATAAGATATCAACCTTTCCTTTAATACTTTTGGAAATTCAATAACTCTAAGGTTCTCTTCTCTCCCTTCCCATAAAGAATCAAACTCACAATCTATATCCGATGCACGTTGTGCATCGGATCCAACTAAAGAATTAAACACAACGATCGATTCATAATTGTTATGAAAAGCATTGATAGTCTCGTTCATTGAACCCGTAAAAGCAACTTTATTGCCTTTGGAGTCATAGGCAATCCCTATCTTTTCATGATACATTCCAGTTATTTTATGGGGTGGAGTGAATGCAACCTTGATTTCAAGGCTATTGATAGAAATTAGGTGTGCTAACCAGTTTAACCGCTCTGCTTCCGAGTTGTTCTTCGGCTCATGGAATTCTCGGAAAAGGGAACGTTCAATAATTATTCTTTCATCATAACCTTTTTGAATGGCTTCAATATCGTCAGCTTGCAGGAGGGGGGAAACTATAAATTTAATTTCACCACCATTTCTTATAAGCTCTGATAGGCCTTTTGAAAGGTCTATCAGAGCAGTTGAAGAAAAAAAGCCAACAGCGCGTTTATATAAAACAGATTCACGAAGAACAGGAATATAAAATTCATTTATAATATCATTCTTATATGTTTTGTATCCACGCAGTATATTTAGCTGTTCGTAGCCCATGTTTTCTCCTATTCCTCGATGATTTTGAACTCAATGCCCTTTAATAGATTCATCACTCTACTTTTATCCACTTTCAAAACATTTAAACATATACCGCAATAGGCCTTATCTTGTACTGGCGTTGGAACTATTTCACAAAAAACCTTATTTATATTTAGAATTTCTTCTGCCAGAAAAACATTATTTGTTTTATAAAATATCACAAACATATACTCACCTTATCTCATTAATGCACGTAATAAATTTCTCAATTTCTTCTGAAGTATTATTATAATTTAAACTTGCTCGAATAGTTCCTGTTTGAACAGTGCCAAGGGTTTTGTGAGCCAAAATTGTACAATGGATCCCTCCACGAACGCAAATATCATTTTGATCCAAAATATGAACAACTTCATTAGACTTTTTTCCTCTTACATTGAAACAAATTGTGGGGACACGTGGTTTATCCGCATTATAAACAATTGTATTAGGTAAAGACTTAAGTCCTTCAACTAAAAGTTCTGTAAGTTGCTTTTCTTTCGAATTGATTTTCTCCTCGTTTTCTTGAACATAGTCAATTCCTGCTTTAAGTGACCAAATCGCAGGCATATTGAGAGTTCCAGCCTCATACGCTTCAGGATATACTTCGGGATTCATATATAAGTCACCAAATAGACCTGTTCCTCCTTGAATTAATGGAGGAATTTTCAGCTCTGCTAAGCAACATAAACCGCCACTTCCGGGAACACCTAGTAGGTCTTTGTGAGAGGTAAAGGCCAGGTAATCCACGGAATCTTTGCTCATATTGATTAGATGTTTGCCACCTCCCTGTGAAGCGTCAACAAAAACAGAAATCCCTTTGTTCTTAAAGAACTCTCCTATTTCTCTTCGATATACGAGTTGTCCTGTCAAATTGCTAGCAAGAGTTAGTGCAACCACTTTGGTATGAGGCGAAATGTATTTTTCTAACTTGCTCAAGTCTTGTGAATATAAGTCGTCATCGGTGAGTACAGAATATGTGACTCCACTGTTTTCAGACAAACTATGGATTGGACGTAGAACAGCATTATGCTCGTAACAAGAAATAATCACATGATCGCCTTCTGATAGTAGCCCATTAAAAAATAGATTTATAGACTCTGTCGAAGACTTGGAAAAATAGACGCAACTGGAATCGGGAATACCAAAAAAATCAGCAACCGTTTTTCTTGATTGATATAACATCCTTGACGCTTGCACACTTAGTTTGTAACTACCTCGTCCAGGGCTTGTACCAATTTCTCGTAAATAGTAATTGAGTGCAGCGTAAACTGGCTCTGGCTTTATTCTACTTGTTGCTGCATTATCAAAGTAGATCAATGGCATACCCTCACACCTCATCGCATTCCCTCGATATCAATATTCGAGATGTTCTTCTTTCCTGCCAGGACCTGACAAGTTATACATCCATTATAAAATTTGGCTATGCATTTCGAACATTCAGACAGGTTTTGCTTGCACTTGGATTCATCCACAATATATCTAGAACTTCCCATAGTATCTATTGCTCCATATGGGCACACCGAATCACACGCCGTACATTTGATGCAAAATTGGTATTTTCGCATTTGACATTTTATTCTATTTACAAGCAGTAGTGGATCTACACCTTTGGAAGGCAGTATTTTAATTACGGGAGTACCGTACGTAATTTGAAGCTCGCATATCTTTTTTCCATCAGAAATCTTGTTTTGGG
>Ga0366808_1135_pt1 | contig 9929 bp, 6 predicted proteins | sample TotcelN113001M13_FD_207020 | JGI IMG/M metagenome (GOLD analysis project Ga0366808, IMG submission 207020) | Enriched cells from coal bed in the Powder River Basin, Montana, United States - Total cells N11 rep3 HSBNCT.N11.300.1.M13 ... | reverse complement strand
TTGGTTTCTTCCAGACGCAGATTGACCTGTTCCAGCTCTTGTTTATGCTTTTGCAGGATGAGGTTGGCATTTTCCAATTCCTGAGTTCGTTGCTCGACTTTTTGCTCCAAGTTGGTATATAAATCCCTGAGCTGGGCCGTCATGTTCTGGAAATGCAAGGTCAGGCGCTTGATTTCTCCCTTGGCCTTCAGATGACTGAGGTCTACATTCCATTGACCGGCTCCGACCTGAGCTACGGCTTTTTCTAATTCGCCCAGCGAACTGGTGACCATGCGGGTAGCTAGAAAGTAAAGACAGAGAACACAGACCAGAATAAGAATGAGGGAGAAGAAAGCGTTACTCAGCTGATTATCCCGGATATTATCCAAGTAAATATCCATGGGCATGGTCAGACTGAGCGCACCGGCAAAATCTCCGACTTGCATCCCTTCCTTGGGAAATCCGGAAATATCCATTTCCCCCTTGGGCTGACCATGACAATCCAGACAATATTGATTGATCTCTAAGGGGGTCATATAACGGAAAACCGTTTTGCCGTCCTGTTTTTGCGTCGTCCAGTACTCTTTCTTACCGGGGTTTTCCTTGAGCAGGGTGATCCCTCTGACCTCAAAAGCGTCTGGAGCGTTTAATATATTGCGGTAGGCCATATTGGTGGGTTTGATGTTATATTCGGTTTCGCTGGCCAGCATTACCCCGACGCCCATGGCTACCGTAGAACAGCTTAGAAACTTAAACTCCAGGTTGCCGGCGAAATTATAATTGATCTTATGTTGATTCATGGCCATAAATTGCCATAAGGCTTTTTGCTGCTGGGTAATGATCTCGGCTTTTTCGATCAAGGCCTGTTCAGCCTGCATTTTTTCTTCATTATAATCCCAGAAGAATTTGATGCCCATGACCGCAATGATAACAATAGCAGTAGCCAGCATAAAGCGAGAAGTTAAATTATCGGTGGTCCTGATTTTTTTTAGCTTAATCATCGCTGAATCCACCGTCCTTACTTGTCCTTGTGTATATTTTCTTTTTTAAGTTTAGCATTTTTTGAAATTTTGCCATCTGTTCAATTTTGTGTAAGTTTTATTTGGGATTCATTCTAAATGAGAGAATGCATGTTTGAAATCTAAAGCATTTATTAAAGATTTTATCATATTTGTTCGGCTTTTGTAAGGTTACACACGCAAGGAAGAGGGGGCTTGGAAGACATTACATAATAAAATAATAGAATACCTGAATTATTCACAGCTTTTCACACAAAGTAGTCTAAATGGCGATAACTAAAGCTTTGAAGCAAAAACTTTTTTCATCAAATAAATGAAAAAAGAACCCATTTCTGTTAGAGTTAAATCTGCAAGAAAATAACCAACAGAAAGAAGGATTCTTTATATGGCTACTTTATCGCAAATCACTCTTAATTTCAATCACAAAATCAAATTGTCCAATGACGGAGGCGCTCTTTCATCGGATACGGGCGAATTTCTTTTCAGAGAATTCGATGAAAAAATCGGATTTTCTAAGATACTGAAAGATCATTTGAAATTAAAGGATTCCCGGTCGTATTATTTCCATTCAAACGAAAATTTGTTGCGTCAAAAGATTTATCAAATGATTGGCGGTTATTCTGAAGATGACGCAGCCGATCAATTAACGAAAGACCCTGTATTTACACAAATTATAGGAACCTCAGCTTTAGCTTCACAGCCTAGTTTATCTCGTTTTTACTCACGCTTCGATGAAGAATCGATCGAGTATTTAAATCAAGCGAATCAAAAGTTGCTGGATAAAATTCACTCGTTTCGAAAATCCGAAGCACTTTTCATTGATTTGGATTCAACTCATTCCGATACCTATGGAGATCAGGAATCTTCGTCTTACAATGCTCACTATGGAACCATGGGATTTCATCCATTGGTTGCTTTTGATGGAGCTACAGGCGATTTTCTCAAAGCTAAGCTTCGCCCAGGGAATGTTTATACTTCAAACGGTGTCGTGGAATTTATTCAGCCATTGATTGAGCATTACAATGAGAAGTTTCCAGAAACGAGTTTATTCCTCCGTGGGGACAGCGGATTTGCCGTTCCGGGCTTGTATGATTTGTGTGAAAAAGAATCGGTTTACTACATTATTCGCTTAAAATCCAATGCCCAATTACAACGTCTTGCGGAAGAATATCGCTCTACTTCTCCATTCGTTAATAGTTCAAAAACAGAATGTTATTTCGAAGAAACCATTTACCAAGCCAAGTCATGGTCGAAACCGCGAAAGGTGATTATCCACTCTGTAAGGCCTGCTGGCGAGATGTTCTTTCATCACTCCTTTTTTGTCACTAATTTTGATGTGGCTTCCCCCCAGGATATCGTCCTTGCTTATAAAAAAAGAGGGACGATGGAGAACTACATTAAGGAAGCCAAAAATGGCTTTTACATGGACAAAATGAATAGCCATTCCTACCTCATTAATGAGGTAAAGATGATGCTGAGTTTGCTCGCTTATAATTTAACCAATTGGCTGAGGACTCTTTGTTTTCCGCAAGGGCAAAGGACGATGCAAATTGAAAGTATTCGGACACGGCTTATTAAAGTAGCCAGTAAGCTGGTAAAGTCAGGTAGATCCCTATATTTTAAGCTATCTTCCAGTTTCGTATATCAGAAATTCTTTTGGAACGTCATGGGGCAACTGCAAAAACTTCAAATTGAATAGCTAAAGTATCGGTTTTGCCAGCTGAAAAAATTTGATCCTCACACCAAGGCTGAAGTCTAGCTTTAATAATGGAAATTTAAGTAAAATGATTAAACCGTTAATTTTTTCGGGCGTTGATAGTATCCTTTTGCTGCATCAATTAGAAGAATCTTAATTACTTTAGTGTTTGTTTAAGCCACTATGAATAATTCGGGGAATAGTAATACTTTATTAATATTTACATCTATGGCGATTAATTTCTTTGTGATATTATACACAAGAAGAGTCTTTTTCTTAATTATCAGACGATAACCTTACCCATATATGTGATTATTATTACAAATAATCTTCTTAAAAGGAGGTATTTCCTATAATGTCGACATTAATAACCAAAATTCATCAATTGAAGATGAGTCGCAGAAGCTTTATCAAAGCAAGTTCAGCAGCTGCTGCAAGTCTCTCTATAGTGGGTTGCGGCAATACCCTGACTACAGCCAGTGCGGACAAAGCCATCAGTCAGGAGGGAACCTGGATTACCGCTGCTTGTTGGCATAACTGTGGCAGCCGATGTTTGAACAAAGCCCTGGTGGTTGATGGGGTGGTCGTGCGCCAAAAAACCGATGATACCCACCCGGATAGTCCGGATTTCCCCCAGCAAAGGGCCTGTTTGCGCGGACGTTCACAGCGTCAGCAGGTTTTTGGTGCCGACCGTCTGAAATACCCCATGCGCAGAAAAAACTGGTCTCCCGGCGGCGGGCGCAAAGATTTGCGGGGGAAGGATGAATGGGTAAAGATCTCCTGGGAGGAAGCCCTGGAGGCCATCAGCACAGAAATAAAGAGAATCAAGAAAGATTACGGGAACCGGGCATTTTTTGCGGACAGCTCAAATATCTCCAAGACTCTGAGCCTGTACGGAGGCCATGTTTCTTACTGGGGCACAACTTCCCGGGGCACCTGGACTTATACCCCGGATGTGGTCGGCTACAGTCCGGAATCCAATACCGGAATCAATGACCGCCTGGATATGCGCAACTGTGATACGGTTATCATGTTCGGGATGAATCCGGCCTGGAGTTCAGCCGGCAATCCGGCCTATAACTTCCTTCAGGTTAAAAAAGCCGGAGCACAATTTATTGCCGTTGATCCTTATTATAACGATACTTATGCTTTGCTGGAGGCGGAGTGGATTCCTTGCCGTCCGGTGTCGGATACCGCTCTCCTGCTGGGTATCGCCCATACTCTATTGATAGAAGATGATCCGGTTACGAATCCTTTGATCGACTGGGAATTCCTGAAAAACAACACCATCGGCTTTGACGCAGAGAGCATGCCGGAGGGCAGCGATTCTAAAGCGAACTTTAAGGATTACGTTCTGGGCACCTATGATCTCATTCCCAAGACTGCGGAATGGGCCTCTGAAGTTTGTGGAGTTGAGGCGAATCGGATCCGTTCTCTGGCGCGAGCCATGAACAAAAATAAGAAAGTCGCTATCCTGACCGGCTGGGCTTCAGCGCGGACCAATAATACCGACAATCTACCACAGATTTTTATGACTATCGGAGCTATGACCGGTCATATGGGTAAATCCGGCCATATGTGTGGGATCAGCTGTCACAGCCGTTCCAGCAACGGCGGAGATATGCTGGTTAAGCCCGGCTCCAATGGTCTGCCGACCATCAAGAACCCTGTGGATGACAGCCTCAATGATACGGAGATGTGGCGGGCCATCCTGGGAGGCATGTATAACTATACCGGTCAGCAAAAATATCTCAAAGGGCAAAGGCGCAATATTGATATTCACATGATCTATCATGACAGTGGAGCGAAACTTCAATCCAGATCAGGAATGAGCAAGGGAATTGAGGCTCATCGTCAGGTCGATTTGGTGGTTAGTCATGGCCAGTTTTTAACAACTAATGCTAAATACTCAGATTTCGTTTTGCCGGTAACTACGGAGTGGGAAAAACTTGGTGGATTCTTGACCGGGAACCGCGAGATTCTGATCATGTATTCCCAAATCACGGAACCGATGTATGAATGTCGCGATGATCAGTGGATTGCCATGGAATTGGGCAAACGGCTTGATGTTGATGTCACTAAAGCCTTCCCCATAGATGATAAGCAGCAGTTCTTCAATCAGATAGTGGGTGCCACCACCATCAATGAGGACGGGAAAAAGGTTGAACCGCTGGTGACGATAACCGATGCTGACCTTGCTGAATGGGGTGTAAAGGGTAAAACACAAAAGGGTCGCATCAGCCTGAAAGAATTCCGGGAAAAAGGCATTTTTCAAGTTCCTCGCAAGCCGGGCGACAACTACGGCTATATTGCCTTCAAGGATTTTCGGGAAGATCCGATGGCCAATCCCCGTCCCAAGTCGGCTAGTGGCAAAATGGAGATTTATTCCAAGGAGCTGGAAGAAACCATTAATAATATGGGCTATAGCCTGATCAAGGGAATACCCACTTATATTCCTCCGGTTGAGGGTTATGAAGACACCTTCGGCAACTGGGAGAATAAGCACAAAGGAGAGTACCCTTACCAGGTCATCAATCCGCACTACCTCAGACGCTCCCATACAGTCTTCGATAACGTACAGTGGTTGAGAGAAACCTGGCCCAATCCCGTCTTCATCAATACCCGGGATGCTGCAGCCAAAGGAATCTCTGACGGAGATACAGTATTGCTCACCAGCCAGCACGGCAAAATTCTACGCAAAGCCTTGGTTACGGAACGCTTTATGCCCGGGGTCATCGGCCTACCCCATGGCTCTTGGGTCGATATGGATGAGAATCTCGGAATCGACACTGGAGGTGCTGATAATATTTTGTGCGGTCCGATCACAACCGGTCAGGGAGTATCAGGCTGGAACAGTTGTGTCGCCCGTATGGAAAAATACACGGGTAAATCATTGATCCCGGATGTGGAAAAACCCCAGAGGATTATATTTTAGAAACTGATTTACCATGGGCAGATATTGATTTAAGGAGGTTAATGAGCAGTATGAAGAGGATCGTGGACAGGATTAATGATTTGCAGCTCAGCCGCCGGAATTTTATTAAGGCGGGTACAGCTGCAGCTGCCAGCCTTTCTCTGGTTGGGTGCGGCAGCACCCTGACCACCAGTGCGGGGCAAACGGCTGCACAGGAAGGGGAGTGGATGACTGCTGCCTGCTGGCATAACTGCGGCGGACGCTGTCTCAACAAGGGCTATGTGGTTGATGGCGTAGTCATCCGGCAAAAATCGGATGACACCCATCCCGACAGTCCGAATTTTCCCCAGCAAAGAGCTTGTTTACGCGGGCGCTCCCAGCGGCAGCAGGTGTATGGGGCCGATCGTCTCAAATATCCGATGAAGCGCAAGCACTGGGAACCCGGCGGCGGAGATAAATCTCTGCGGGGACGGGATGAGTGGGTGCGCATCTCCTGGGATGAAGCACTGGATCTGGTGGCTGCCGAGCTAAAGAAGGCCAAGGATAATCATACAAATCGCTCAATTTTTGCCTGCGGAACAGAAATCGGCAGAATGCTGAATCTTTACGGCGGACATATCACCCGCTGGGGAACGACTTCCGTCGGCTCATGGACTCTTACCCCCGAAAAAATCGGGTACGGTTCAGGGGGAGAAACCATCAACGACCGGATCTCCCTCAGAGAGTGTGAAACGGTAGTTATGCTCAGCATGAATCCCGCCTGGAGTTCGGCAGGGAACCCGGCATATCATTTCCTGCAAATAAAAAAAGCCGGTGCAAAATTTATCGCTATTGATCCTTACTATAATGATAGCTATGCTCTGCTGGAAGCGGACTGGATTCCATCCCGTCCCTCTTCAGACACCTCATTGCTCCTCGGAGTAGCCCATACCTTGATCACGGAAGATGATCCGGTTACGAATCCGTTGATTGACTGGGATTTTCTCAAACGCTGTACCATTGGCTTTGATGCTGACAGTATGCCGGAGGGGGAAGATCCTAAAGGGAACTTCAAGGATTATGTTCTGGGCACCTATGACGGCATACCGAAAGACGCAGAATGGGCCTCGCAGATTTGCGGCGTCGAACCCAACCGGATCCGTTATCTGGCCAGAGAGCTGACCAAAGCAAAGAAAGTCGCGTTGATTGCCGGCTGGGCCAGTGCCCGTAACCAAAACGTTGATAATCTCCCGCAATTAATCATGACCATCGGAGCGATGACAGGTCATATCGGCAAACCTGGTCACTGTACAGGAGTTAGCTGTCATTCAGGGGCAGCCAACGGCGGCGAAGCGTTGATTAAAGCCGGCTCGGATGGCTTACCGAGTGTAGCCAATCCCGTAGATGATATCTTTAATGATTCATCCTTATGGCGGGGCATTGTGGAAAATAAATATAACTTTATGGGAACTAAAGATCGGCAGGCCGGAGAAATACGTCAGGTGGATATCCGGGTGATTTATCACGCCGGCCGGGCGTTGCTGCAAACCACGGATGGAATGACTCTGGGGATTGAGGCTCACCGCAAAGTCGACTTTGTGGTTGCTCATGGCCAGTTCCTGACAACCAACGCCAAATATGCGGATATCGTGCTCCCGGTAACCACGGAGTGGGAGAGAGCAGGTGGCTTTTTGACCGGCAACCGTGAAATGATGATCATGTATACCAATCTGATTGAGCCTCTTTATGAAGCAAAGAGTGATCAGTGGATTGTTACAGAGCTGGGCAAACGGCTGGGTATTGCAGCGGAAAAACTTTATCCCACAGATGAAAAGCAGCAGTTCTTCAATAAAATCATGGGCTCAACCGTGGTCGGGGAAGACGGCAAAACCTTTGAAAAGCTGATTACGATTACCGAAAGTGATCTTGCCGAATGGGGAGTTACAGGGAAGCCGCAAAAGGGCCGGATCAGCCTGAAGGAGCTCCAGAAAAAAGGCCTTTACCAGGTAGAGCGCCATCCGGGGGATAACTATGGCTATATCGCCTATGAAAACTTTGCTAAAGATCCGGTGAAGTTTCCGATGAAGAACTCGGAGAGCGGTAAGATGGAGATCTATTCCCGCGGACTCGCTAAGATTATCAACAGCATGGGCTTCAGCAAAATCAAGCCGATTCCTACCCATATCACCGCTGCGGAAGGGTATGAAGCAACGTTCAGCGATTGGAACAAAAAAATTAAAGGGGATTATCCGTATCAAGTCATTAATCCCCATTATCTCAGACGCTCCCATACCGTCTTCAATAATGTCCAGTGGCTCAGAGAGACCTGGCCCAATCCTGTATTTATCAGCACCCGGGATGCTCAGGAAAAAGGGATTGTTGACGGAGATACAGTGCTGCTGACCAGCAAGCACGGTAAAACTCTGCGTAAAGCTTTGGTCACCGGGCGTTTTATGCCGGGGGTCATTGGTCTTCCCCATGGATCCTGGGTTGATATCGATGAAAAAACCGGGATCGATACCGGCGGAGCGGATAATATTCTATGCGGCTCAGTGCCCACGGGTCAGGGGGTTTCCAGCTGGAACACCTGCATTGTCAGTCTGGAAAAATATACAGGGACACCGCTGATTCCTGATGTTGAAAGACCACAGCGCATTGTTTTATAGAAAGGAGTGTTATGAATATGGGGAAAATGGGGTTTTATTTTGATATGACCTCGTGCATCGGATGCCGTACCTGTCAGGTTTCGTGCAAGGATAAGAATGATCTTAAGGTAGGGGTCGTATTCAGGCAGGCCAGGACCTTTGAGACCGGTGCCTTTCCGGCTCCGGGGGTGTATCACTACTCAGGAAGCTGCAATCATTGTGCCCGAGCCAAATGTGTCGAGGGCTGCCCTACGGCGGCCATGCATTTTGACGAAGACGGCACGGTCCAGCATGATAAAACCAAATGTATCGGCTGTCGCTACTGTACCTGGGCCTGTCCTTACGGTGCACCCAAATTTATTAAGGAAATCGGTAAGGTCAGCAAGTGTGATGGGTGCAAAGACTTACGGGATAAGGGAGAGAATCCTGTCTGTGTTGATGCCTGCCCCATGCGTGCCCTGGAATGGGGGGACATCGAGGAGCTAAAGCTGAAACATCCCGATACAACATCCGATCTGGCAATTCTTCCTTCCTCGACAGTTGCCAGCCCTTCACTGATTGTCAAACCCAAGGCAACCGCTTTGCAAAAAGAATTCCGTTATAAGGAGGTATAGAGATGGGTGAGTTCGCGCTATTGATTTTTTCCTTTTGCCTGCAGGCAGCAATCGGAATCATGCTTTTCACCGCTCTGACCAAGCAGCTCTATCCGGGCAAGGAATTTAAAGCAGCAGCAATCATTGCGGCAGGCCTGAGCGTAGTGGGCATTATCGCATCCCTGGCCCACCTGGGGCGTCCGCTGTCCGCACTGAATTCCCTGGGTAATTTGGGCAGCTCCTGGCTCAGTCGTGAGGTATTATCTGCAGGGCTCTTCATGGGCATCACCGTTATCTATGCCTTTATTCAATACTTCAAGACCCAGCAGGAAAGCCTGAATCTGGTCTTAAGATGGGCAGCCAGCGCCGTTGGACTGCTGACGATTTTCTTCATGAGTAAGCTTTATACTATGGCCTCAGTGCCGGTCTGGCACGGGCTCAATACCTTTGTTGATTTCTACGCGACCAGCGTTGCGGTTGGAGCATTGCTCTTTATGGTGATGAGTCTTAAAGAATTAGAGGATGTGGATCGGAGAATTTATGGTTTCAGCGTTTTGCTGGCGGTTATTCTCCAGGCTGCCTCGGCTGTGCCCTATGCAGCTGGTCTGGGCCTAAGCGGCATGGCTGCCCAGGCCAGTGCGGAAATCCTCAGCAGTCTGAGCATTGTGCTCGGTCTTAAATGGCTTTTGATCCTGGGTGGGGCAGGGCTTTTACTTTGGCCGTCACTGCAGAAGGGACTGGGAGCGAAATCCGCCAACATAGCTTCTGGTTGGATATATGCGGCAGGAATTGCTCTGGTATGCGGGCAGCTCCTAGGCAGATATATTTTCTACGCAGCTATGATCGTCGTCAATATTGGTGTAACCTAAGTATCGTTTAGTCAGATTTACCTGAATCACGTCTAAACTTATCCAAATCATAATCCAATCAGTTGCCATTTGTTATCTAACTCCTCCTTACTTACCTTGCTTTCGCGTTTTGGCGAAAGCAAGGCTTTTTTTCACTGTCAGACTTTCATGCCGCTTGGCGGCATCACTGATGAATGGAAAATTCATTTTCCAGGGCAGAAAGTATAAGAGCAACCAACGGTTTCGCCTCAATCGA
>Ga0366808_1131_pt1 | contig 10321 bp, 9 predicted proteins | sample TotcelN113001M13_FD_207020 | JGI IMG/M metagenome (GOLD analysis project Ga0366808, IMG submission 207020) | Enriched cells from coal bed in the Powder River Basin, Montana, United States - Total cells N11 rep3 HSBNCT.N11.300.1.M13 ... | reverse complement strand
TTTCTCTCAGATTTTTGACAATCAGCTTACGACGATAATTATAATCTGCAACCATTTTCCTCATCTGATCTTCTCCATGGCGAAGAGCCTCAACAGCAGCCTTTTGAGCCATAATTGGCGCGCACATAATAGTATATTGGTGGATTTTATTCATTGCTGCGATAATATCTGGATGTCCACAAGTATATCCTATTCTCCATCCGGTCATAGCAAAGGCCTTGGAAAACCCATCCATAACCAAAGTTCGGTCTTTCATACCCGGTAATGAAGCAATAGAAACGTGCTGACCATCATAAGTCAATTCCGAGTAAATTTCGTCGCTGATCACAATCAGATCATTCTTGATAATGATATCCACAAGTGCTTCCAGATCCTCCCGGTACATGATCCCACCGGTAGGATTATTGGGATAAGCCAGAATTAAGACCTTACTCCGAGGAGTAATCTTAGCAGCCAGTGAATCAGGGCGCAGACGGTACTGATCCTGATCAAAAGTCTCCACCGCAACTGCTTTAGCATAAGCCAGCGTGGCACCGGGTGCATAAGATACATAGCACGGTTCAGGCACCAATACCTCGTCCCCCGGCTGCAGCAGGGCTCGCAGTGCTAAATCAATGCCTTCGCTCACCCCTACGGTAACCAATATCTGATTTTTCGGTTCGTATTCAACGCCTATTTTGCGTTTCTGATACAAAGCAATTTCTTCCCTTAATTCAGGCAATCCCAGATTAGAGGTATACATGGTATAGCCCTTTTCCAATGAATACAGACAGGCTTCTCGGATATGCCAGGGCGTAACGAAATCTGGTTCTCCTACCCCCAGGGAAATAATACCCCCCTCGGCTTGAGCTACCAAATCAAAAAACTTTCTGATGCCCGAAGGAGCAATGGATTTAACTACGTCAGAAATATATGATTCCATCCCGCTCATAAGCTTACCACCAGTCTTTTATCCACTTCGGCTTCTTCGAAAATAAAGTGATCCTGCTTATAGCGTTTAAGAACAAAATGAGTAACTGTGCTCTGGACATGCTCCAAGGTGGATAGCTTATGGGATACAAAACGGGCCACATCTTTCATATTCTTACCCTCTACTACAACCGATAGGTCATAAGTCCCACTCATTAAATATACGCAGCGAACTTCCGGGAAGCGGTATATTCTCTCCGCGATACTGTTAAAGCCTAACTCCCGTTCAGGAGTTACTTTCACATCGATCATGGCCGTCACTCCATCACAGCCTATATTCTCCCAATTAATTACCGTATTATAGCCTAATATTGTTTTGTCCTGCTCCATGTTGCTGATTATCTTTTGGATTTTCTCTTCGTCCTCTTCAAGCATAGTCGCCAGGGTTTTTGCGCTCAACCTCGCGTCATGCTCAATCAATTCCAGAATCCTTTTATGCAAATCCATTAGAGCCCCTCCTCGTTAATTGTTTTTTAGAAAAATAAATACAAAAAAACCCTCATCCCTAGAAGGGACGAGAGTTATTTCCCGCGGTACCACCCTATTTGGCCAAAGCCCAACTTAATTCCTATAACGGCAGTTACCGGCTGGATTGGCGCTCACGCATTAATACCAGCACTCCCAGGTGGCGTTCATCGTAAACCTGCTGCCGGCTTTCAGCATTCCCGGCTCTCTGTGGAACAGATCGGCAATTACTCTCCTGATCATAGCTTTAAAAGATATTATTTCCGGTTATACTATCATTATTATTATATTCCGTCAAGAAGTAATAAGCACCTATTTTACTGGAAAAATCCAGATTAACCTTGAGAATTGATTTTAGCAATGATTTCTTTTAGAACATCATCTGCCTTAGCGGTATCAATTTGGCAGGTTCCAGCATTGGCATGTCCTCCGCCACTGTACTCCAGCATTAATTCCCCAATATTAGTCTGCGAGGTCTTATTGAAAATAGATTTGCCAACAGTAAATACCGTATTTTGTTTATTAAAGCCCCACATGGCATGGATAGAAATATTGCATTGCGGGAATAAAACATAAATCATAAAGCGGTTCCCACAATAAATAATATCCTCATTCCTCAAGTCCAGTACCACCAAATTCTTATAAACGGTGGAACATTTTTTGATCTGATTCTTAAAATTTTCCTGGTGCTCAAAATACAAATCGGTTCTATCTTTAACATCGGGAAGTTCTAGAATCTCATCAATCGTGTGATCCTTGCAATAGGTAATTAAATTCATCATCAGGTCATAATTCGATACTCCAAAGCCTTTAAAACGGCCCAGACCGGTTCTGGCATCCATAACAAAAGACAGGAGATCCCAGCCCTGAGGATTCAAAACGTCATCCAAAGAAAACTGAGCGGAGTCTGCTTTATCTACCGAAGCCATCATCTCCTCAGAGATATTGGGCAGGGCTTTATTGCCGCCGTAATAATTGTAAACCACCCGGGCAGCCGAAGGAGCATGGGGTTCAATAATATAATTATCTCTGCCTCCCGGCAAGCGAATTAGTTCACTTTCATGGTGATCAAAAGCCAGCCCTACTCCTTCTACATAAGGCAGGTTAGTAGTAATATCCCCTCCCGTTATTTGTATTTTACCGTCCTGCATATCTTTAGGGTGGACGAACTTGATTTCATCAATTAGGTCAAGTTCTTTTAATATTACTGCACATACCAAGCCATCAAAATCACTTCTGGTAACTAATCTGAATTTTTTATTTTCGTCTGACATTAATAAACCTCCTCAAAGTAATGTGTATTACCCTCCCCATGACTGCCAGTTATTACAATTAGGTATTACAATTGGATACTTCTACCTTTTGGTTGTTTTTCCTGCATCATTTCCATTATTTTTTTAAGAGAACGCAAAAAATCTCGGTCATAGTCCCTCCTAGACCGAGATTTATAATATTGCTATTTGAATAACAGGTATTTCTTTTTTAAGACAATAAATTCCACTACATATCCGACCAGCATTATCATTACAATTCCACACCAAATTGCTCGCTCCACTGTCAATTTGCTTTTCAGCCCGATTATCAACTGCTCCCTATCCCCCGCAAAATCGAAAACGCTTTGCTTTTCCTCTTTAATGGAGGCCATTAGCCGAATGGTCCGAGATAGTTCGTCTTCCTGGCGAAAAATCATATTCCAGTTAGCTTGCCGATCCTTCTGTAGGTCCTTGATCCAAGTACTGGCCAGGTTCTGCCTTTCCTCTTCACTAAGCTTGAGTGATCCGTAAATCGGTATCCCCCTGGAGCTAGCCGGAGCTTCCAATCCAACCAGACGGGAGATAGTGGAAGCAACATCTATAATCATAGCCCCGCTAAGACTGGAATTAACATTGCAGCCTGGTCCACATATGATTAATGGAACTAGATTGCTGGGAGATGAGCTGCGTGCTGAGGTAATTACTATAAGGGATTTATCATAGAGCCCACTGTCCTTTAAGCCCTTCAGGAAGATGCCTAATTGGGTATCAAATCTCCTTATAGCATGATAATAGGCATCCTGGTCCTGCCTCAATAAGGCATCAGTACAATCATCAATATAAAAGTAAGAGAAAAATGGCTTGTTCTGGCTAAAACTTTTATAAGCTTCCTCCATGATTTCCTTGCTGGAGGACTTTGCCTCCAGTTGCTTATATTCCTTTTCACCAAAAGCAAAAGAACCAAGTTTTCCACCTGTTCCATCAACAACCAGGATTGATCTTTTGTTTCTTTTTACGACTTCCAAGATTGATTCAACTTCCACATTATCATTAGCGGTTAAATGCTTGTGCGAATCAGACAGGGCCCCAGTTAAAAGGGATGTCTCGGCAGCCTCCATTGTATCGGATCGAATTGCCAGGGTTTTATCACTAGATACTCCTTCCGCCATTAATAGCTTCATATTAGGTGCAGAGTTGCTCATAAATCCTTCCCGATTCAGACCTCCTACGCTGATTAAAAAGACATGGTTGATTGGCTTATTCTCGACAGCAACTGCCCCTGATGCCGAACCGGAACCTAAAATAGCGGTGAAAATCAGCACACCAAATATTGCTATTAAATACTTTATCCCATCCATAATAACCCCCCTAATTATCCCATATCCATCTATATTTTAGGGAGGTATGAATTATTCCAAGCCCTCAGTATTTACCGCTTTTGATTATAGAATAAGCAAGAAACAAGCCCAAAATCATAGCTGCCATAAAACCCAATTCTACCACTGGGATAGTGCTGATAATTCTACTATTCAACTTCTCGGCGATTAATGAAGTACCTATTATAATACTAGCTACAATTATAGCCAGTGAAAGTCGATTAGACATAATATCAAATTTGGCCGTCATCTTATTTAAATTAACATCTTCCATCTTAATTTTAAACTCACCCTCGCTAATAAGGCTAAGTATGTTTTCCAGGTCACGCGGAAAATCCTTAATAATTCGCCCATAATCAAGAGCCACACGCTGCAAGCCAGACTTAATTCGGGAAGGTGAATAGCGCCTTAGCACTACCCGCCGACCATATGGCTCTGCAATATCTACAATACTTAATTGGGGATCTAACTGGGATATGATACTTTCTATAGTCATTAGCATTTTGACCAGCAGTGAAAGTTCGGCCGGTATGCGCACCTGATAACGAGTACTTAATTCCAGCAATTCCGCCAGAGCTACACCCAGCCTAATTTGCGCCAGAGGCAGCCCGTAGTACTTTTGCTCTAACTTGGCTACATCGCGCCTGAGCTCCTCCCTATTTACATACTGACTACTAATACCAATAGCCAGCAGCGACCGGGTAACCCCATTAACATCATACCGTACCATACTGAGCAGTAAGTCAATGCAATGCTCTTTAAGAACCTCGTCTATTACTCCAACCTGACCGAAATCATAAAAGATAATCTGCTGGCTTGAACTTATAGCAATATTTCCAGGATGAGGGTCAGCGTGAAAGAAACCCTCTTCATATATCTGCTTAAATAATGCATCCAGTAAATTTTTAGCAATTTGGGCAGTGCTGTAATTTGCCTTTTTCAATCCTGCAAAATCCGATATCTTGATCCCATTCAGATATTCCAGAGTTAATACCCGTTTGGACGAATAGTCCCAGTAAACCTTAGGAATTTGCACATTACGGTCATTTTGATAATTAGTTCGAAATAAATCGGCATTGCGAGCTTCCTGTTCAAAGTTCAATTCATTACGAAGAGCCCCGCCCAGCTCATCCACGATTTTACTCACCTGGTAGAGTTTGCCCCAGGAAGTACGCCTTTCCAATAATCTGCCCATATCAGCCAGGATCATAAGATCGGTATCGATAATCTTTTCTATACCCGGCCTTTGCACTTTCAAGACTACTTTGTCTCCATTATTAAGCACCGCCTCATGAACCTGGGCAATAGATGCAGCAGCAAGAGGTATAGGGTTGACAAACTGAAAATCTTGTTCTAAACAAAGGCCGCTTTCCCTACAAACCTCCAAAACTTCATCATAAGTGAAGGCAGGCACTTCATTTTGCAGCTTCTCCAATTCCGTGATATATTCAGGTCCCAATAAATCCGGTCGAATACTCAACAACTGTCCCAGTTTAACATAGGTCGGGCCCAGCTCTTCCAATGCACAACGCAACCGCTGCGGGCTTCCAAAACCCTCAACACCTATTTCCCATCCCACCGGTTTCCAGATACCCAAGATTCTTCGCAGGCTAAATCTATCAAACAAAAACCCAAAGCCATGTTTTATTAAAACATTCGCTACTTCCCGGTATCTTGATATATGGTTGAGATGTGCAATGCCATTTCGCAAACCCAAATATAAATCCCCCATTATATTTATAAAAAATAGAACTGCCGGGTAAATCCCGGCAGCATTTGGTCACAATTTTTATCAATCTACTTAGTTAACTTGTTCTCCAACTCGGTTATTCTAGCTGCCAGGTTATCATATTCAGACCTGCTTACTGCACCAAATCTGCTCTTCCAACTGTCAATCTCCTCTTGAGCCATGGCGCGAACCTCCGCCCTATATTCTTCACCCTTTGTCATAACCTCGTCCAGGGTCTGCTTAGCTTCATCTTTACTAATTTCTCCTCTTTCAACCATTTCATCAATAAAGCTTTCGGCTTTTTCTTTGGTAAGAATAATTGCTCCTAGACCCAATCTCATAGCCTTTACCATCAAGTTCATCGTATTCCCCCTTCGCTATAAAGTAGTATACATCCATAGCATAGCACAAGATTAATCTACTTATACCATATGATTTCCAAAAATGTTACATTTAATCAGAGTGGCGTAACAAACAACCATATAAGTTATTATATTTTACTTGACAACATATCTACTATGCAGTACATTGTAGTTATTCTACTATGCACCGCAATGTAGTCGACCGTTTATACTTGGAAATGAGGAAAAGTAATGTTTGATAAATCGCAATTGATGCGTGGAACTCTGGAGGGATGCATATTAAAGATCATCTGTCTGGAAGTAACCTATGGTTATGAAATCATGGTAAAACTAAAAGACTATGGATTTCATGAAATCAGTGAAGGAACCATATATCCTTTGCTGGTAAGGCTGGAAAAAAAAGGTTTCATTCACGCAGAATTTCGACCTTCTCCCTTAGGGCCAAGCAGGAAATATTACTTTATAAGCAATGAAGGCCTGGAAACATTAAAGTCTTTTGAAGCATATTGGAACAATATCTCGGAAGCGGTAAATAAAATACTATCTTGGGAGGGAAAATAATGGCCAATAAATTAGATAAGCTGCGCCAGGAAAATAACAGATTGGATAAACAATTAACCAAAGAAAACCATAATATTATGATAGATATGGTATGCTATCTTCGCTCTTCAGACCTAAGTGATTATGATATCGAAAATATTCGCAAAGAACTTACCGGCATGGCATTAGAAGCCCAATTAAGAAATGAGAATTTCAAAGATGTTGTTGGCGATGACTACCAAGCATTGTGTGATGCACTGATGAAAAATGGCAGACAAAAAACATTGTATGAAAGAACTCTAGAAATCTTATCTATACTGGTTTATGGCATAGGGGTATTATATCTAATCGAGATCTTCTTTTCATCGACAATTACCGATATTTTTAAGTTTGGTCAATTCACCATGCCAATTACCTCAGGATTTATCATTTCAACTATAATGGCTGCATTAATGGCGTTTGGCACCTACCATTTCCTAACTAAATACTCTTTTGAATTCTCAAACCATAATCGCACAATCAAAGCATTATTTTTTATTGGTTTTACAGCAGCCTGGACATCAATACTATTAATAAAAGTCTTCATGGATAATAATGTTTTATTAACCATCAATTGCATCTATCCACTCGTATTTTTTGCAGGTGCTTATGTAGTGATCAAATATTTTAATGACCGGTATGCTAACAGTTTGTTTGAAGCAAATAAATAGGTTTGGCACTATGGTAGCCCCCCTGCAGGGCGTGACAAATTGCATAAAACAAGAATTTAATATCACAAAATTATTAAGTTTTATATAATTAGGTAACTCAATTTTAATTGGAGGTTATCTAATGATAGATCCTAGTTTTAAAATATTTGTTGTCGCCGCACTAGTATTGCTTGTTATCCCAGGACCTTCTGTTCTGTATATAACGACTCGCAGCATTGATCAGGGGCGTATTGCAGGTCTCGTATCAGTCTTCGGTAATGCATTAGGAACCGCAATACTTGCTGTAGCTGGCGCAGCAGGATTAACAGCAATCTTAGCTTCATCTACTCTAGCCTTTAGCGTTGTAAAGTATCTTGGTGGCGCTTACCTCATATATCTTGGCATAAAACGCATATTTAGTAATGACGTACTGACCCCAACGCTGGTTCAACGTAAAAAACTATTAAATATTTTCTTCCAAGGAACATTCGTGGCGCTTTTAAACCCCAAAACCGCTCTTTTCTTTCTTGCATTTCTCCCTCAGTTCGTGGATGCTTCACGCGGTTATATCTGGGAACAAACGCTTATTCTTGGGTTTACACTCGTCGGACTAGGAATTTGCACCGACAGCATCTATGCTTTGTTAGCTGGCACGTTCACAAATTGGCTCAAGCAGCAGGATTCCTTCCATATGGGACAACGATACTTTTCTGGTGGGATCTATATTGCGCTTGGCCTATATTCTGCTTTCTCAGGATCATGCAAAAAATAGAGCCCCAGGTCTGGTATTTACCCATATCCTGCGGCTCTTGTTAGTCAATTTTATAAAACTAATTTAATAAGTACATGTTGTATTTATCCTTTTGCTCCCTTGTGGACAACCGCCATTTGTTAGCATTTCATAACAACAGACAGTCCAAATAAGTTGAAGTTGAATAATGAGTCTAATCTTTTTTTAAGTTTATCCGACCTACTCTATGTTGAGCTGTGCAGTATAGTTTTCAAAATTCCAAAGCACATACAGAGGAATATTTAGCAGGCCATTGTCAAAACGAAGATTTGCAAGGGAGGTGCGCACAGCAAGAGGCGTATCATATTTAGTACGGAAAACCTTCAGGCTCTGCGCCTGTAGATTATCGCCCGCTTTTACCTCAACTGGGATTACTTTTCGCCCGTCCGAGAACACAAAGTCAACCTCTGCCGTCGCATCGGAAGTCCAATAATAAATATTCCTTATTCCTGAGAAGGAGGAGAGTTCCTGCAATGCAAACTGTTCAGTCAGCGCCCCCTTAAATTCTTCGAAAATCCTTGTGCTTTCCGTAATGGTATGGGGCGACAGCTCGCTCATTACCCTAAGAAGCCCAATATCAAGATGGTATATTTTAAAGGATTTTAAATCTTCATATGCCTTTAACGGTAGAGCGCCCTTGGTAATTCGTCCCACTCGCCTAATTAGACCACTGTCTAAAAGCCATAAAAGCGCGTCCTCATACTCCCTTGCTCTTGCACCTTCCTTTACCAGTCCGTAAATGAACTTCTTGTTTTCCTTAGATAGTTGAGAGGGAATGCTGTTCCATAAATACCGGAGCTTGGGAACAAGCGCGGACGGCGCATGCTTGGAAAAATCCTGCATATAGGTATCCAGAATAGCAATTTGCTTTTCTTCAACTTTGTTAAAATCCTTTTCGTCCAGCCAAATCTGTACAGGAGCTGGCATACCCCCAATGATTAAATACAGCTTTAAGATGTCATAGAGCTTATCAGCAAAAACTTGTGGTAATGGCACAAGGGTAGAATTTGCAATGTATTCACAAAGCATTTCCTCGCCGCTGGCCAACAGGAACTCTTGAAAGGTTAAAGGCTGCAGGGTTAAGAAATCTACCTTACCCACAGGGAAAGAGGTTCCCTTATGCAGCGCTACACCCAACAACGAACCGGCACAGCAGATTGGGTACTCGGGCGCATTTTCCGCAAAATATTTCAGTGCTGTCAAAGCACGTGGAATCTCCTGTACCTCATCAAATATCAGCAGTGTCTTTTCAGGAATAATTTTTCTACCATGTAAAGCACTTAGCAGGTATATTATGCGCTGCGGCTCAATGACTCCGTCAAATAGCTCTTCCAAATTGGCAGTGTTCTCAAAATTGATGTACAGTACATCGTCAAAGTAGGTCTTGCCAAATTCATTTAAGAGCCAGGTCTTGCCGACCTGCCTCGCGCCTTTTAATATCAACGGCAACCTGCCTTTTTTATCTTTCCATGCTTTTAAATCGTCAAGTAGTTTTCTGTGCATACCCCAACACCTCCACCACATTTTGCTAATCATATTATTGACGAATTATCACATATTTAAAACCATTATGCAATTGTTAAATCACTCTAATAAACCAAATGTCAAAAATGCTATAGAAAATTGAACTTTCTGTCCACCAAGCGGTAATACATGCGACCATCACCATTCACTTACGCTGGTGGCAAGTGGATGCAAGCGGCTAATGTCTCACCAATGTTTGCGGTAAATAATCCCAATTACTATTGTATTATACACCTTCTTTTTGAGGAATAGCTGGCATCAGATATTCGATTTTGTTTTTCATCATTACATAGATGATGTGCGATGAACAGCGGGGATAAACGGTATCATATCATCTTTTCGGAAAGGACAGGAGAAATGCTCATATAGCACGACCGCTTCTCATATCTCTAACAAATAAAATTTTGCATAATCACCATCATTATCAGCCAAATTAAGAAAAAACGATGGGGTTGATTTTGGTGGAATTAGATAAAAATGAACATAGCATATTGGGCTTCTTCCCTTCCAGTAGTATGGCTCAGAAGGCTATGGAGGGATTGAAGCAGGAGGCAGGGTTAGTGCCTGATGATGGTTCTATCCAGATTGATAGGATTTCAAATTTTGGAGTGGTGAATGATGATG
>Ga0366808_1130_pt1 | contig 10437 bp, 7 predicted proteins | sample TotcelN113001M13_FD_207020 | JGI IMG/M metagenome (GOLD analysis project Ga0366808, IMG submission 207020) | Enriched cells from coal bed in the Powder River Basin, Montana, United States - Total cells N11 rep3 HSBNCT.N11.300.1.M13 ... | reverse complement strand
CCCGGCCCAGTTCATGGCGATTGGTTCCCTCTTTGGCCAGCTGTTCTTCAACTTTAGCCTGAGTTGCAATTCCCGCATGATCTGTCCCCGGCAGCCACAAGGTGTTGTATCCTTGCATCCGTTTAAAACGCGTGAGGATATCCTGAATCGTATTGTCAATGGCATGGCCCAGGTGCAGCGCCCCGGTCACGTTCGGAGGAGGCATTACAATACTGAACGGCTTTTTGGACTCATCCACCTCGGCATGAAAATAGCCTTTTTCCTCCCAGATTGGATACCATTTTCCCTCCACTTGTTTCGGATCATAGACTTTTTCCATCTTAAAGTCATCAGACATAGATATTCTCCTTTCAATATGAAAAATTTGAGCCTGAAAAATAAAATAAAAGCCCCCATCCTTAAAAGGACGAAGGGCTCGTGGTACCACCTTTTTTCGAAGAAATTCTTCCATACAGAAGAAATCCTTGCACTCTATCAGCGTTAACGGGCCATCCCGTCAAGGAGTACTCTATTCCCCCTTGCCCCTCCTGTGCGACCCTAGTCTCGGACCGGAAAGATCTTTCAGCGCATCAATCTTTCTCTCTAAGCAACCGATTCCGACTATTCCTCACATTCTCAGAGTTTATTTTTTACTTTTTACTTAAATGTTCCAATTACAATTTTGATTTCTTATTTTTATATTATACTAAGCCGTGAGAATCCTGTCAAAAATAAAGTCTTAACTACGACTTTGGTCCTACTCCCAAAATGTAACAACTTATGTTACAATATAGTCAAATTATTATCTAATTCTTTATTTTTTAAAAATATCTATTAAACTTCGTGAATTTTTTCAGCAATAATCAATTTATAATTCCTCTAAGTTGATAACTTAAGGAAATACTACTGAGGAGGTCTGGGATGGAAAAGTTTCTGAATCGCATTAGTGAATACTTTTTTAAGCACTCTCGTATCGTTCGCTGGTGGTTTAACTTATCTGTAGCTTCAAAATTGTCCCTCGCCTTTGTAATTAATGCACTGATTATGCTTACTGCCGGCGGTACAGTTTACTACATGGTTGTCTCCGGTGCAGATGTAGCGAAAAATATCGGAGTCTTCTTCGCCTTCATGATCGCTGCCAGCATAATCATTCTTTTATATGGAAACTACATATCTTTCCTGATTGCAACCCCCCTTCGGCACGGAGTGAAATTTGCAGAGCAGGTTGCCAAGGGTGATCTGACTGCCACGCTTTACTCAATGGGTCAAAAGGATGAAATCGGAACCCTCTGTACATCCTTAAACCAAATGACTGAGAATTTCCGCTCACTTGTGGGCGATATCTCTCATGGTGCTGATGTTTTTGCAGAATCCTCTCAGGTTCTTTCCAGCAGATCTGAAGCCACTGCTCTTGCGGCCCAGCAAGTCGCTACCGCCATCGGCCAAGTCGCTTACGGATCCCAAAATCAAGCCAATAGTGTCCAAAATATCATGAATGCTATTCAGGAAATGGCCCAAGGAATTCAAAGGATCGAGCAGAACAGTCATCTCGCTGATGCTTCATCCAAGCAATCCTTAAATCTGGCTCAAGACGGCGACACAGCGATGAGCAAAGCCAATCTTCAGATGGGTCAAATTCATGAATCCGTAGAGAATACCGGCAAAATCATTTCTGCACTGGGTGAACAATCAGCCATTATCGGCACGATTGTCGAAACCATCAAAGCGATCTCCGATCAAACCAATCTTCTTGCGCTGAATGCCGCGATTGAAGCCGCCCGCGCCGGAGAGCACGGCCGTGGTTTCAGCGTGGTTGCTGAAGAGGTTCGTAAACTTGCTGAACAGTCAACACTCTCCAGCGCCCAGATCGAGCAGATCATCGGTAATATCAAAACCAGTTTGGATGAAGCGATTGAAAGCATGAACTCTGAAAAAGCAGTTGTGCAAAGCGGTTCTCTGGCAATTCAAAATGCCCAGCAGGCTTTCACCCGCATCAAGGAAAGCACTGAGGAAGTTAATCGCCAAATCCAGGAGGTTTCCCTCCTATCCAGTGGCATTAATCGAAGCGCGAGAATGGTAGCCGACGAAGTAACTCAAGTGGCCTCCATCAGCCAGGAGACCACCGCTCAAACCGAAGAAGTCGCGGGCAGCAGTTCTGAACAGCTGAATTCCATGCAGGAAATCAGCCAGTCTACAGAGGAACTCTCAGCCACAGCCCTGGGGCTTCAGCAGGCGGCACGGAAATTCAAGCTTAACTAACCGATAATATTCAAGAGGCGTCTTCGAAGTTACTTACTTCGTGGACGCCTCTTTTATTGGAAACGAGGGGACAGGTCCCGCGTTTCCAATAAGAACGGAAACGCGGAACCTGTCCCTCTGTTTCCCTCAGAACGGAAACGCGGAACCTGTCCCTCTGTTTCCCTCTGTTTCCCTCTGTTTCCCTCTGTTTCCCTCTGTTTCCCTCTTTCCCTCTTTCCCTCGAACGAGTGGAAACAAGGAACCTGTCCCCCCGTTTCCACTTGAGCCTATACCTTTGCAACCCCGGTCAGCTCTGCCGTCCAATCATCGAGGGCCACAAGATCATTGGGGCCGAGTTCAGACAGCGAGGTCTTCCCTACGGCACGAACCCCTTCCTCCATTTCCAAGGCAAAGGCTTTCAGGACATTTTCGACACTTTTGGTTGCGAGATTGATATCAAGACGATGCTTGTATTTAGAATCATACCAGACAAGCTGTGTTAAAGGCTCCCAGGGCAAGACTTCAGCCAGTTGTTTATGAACCAGAGCAAAAAGGGGAACTGTCCCTAAGGCGATGGCATCGGCGCCTAAGGCGATGGCCTTCAGGCATTGCCCGGGAGTCATATATCCTCCTGATACAATCAGACTAACTTCCTTTCTGACCCCCTGCTCAACCAGATACCGTTGACTACGCACCAGAGCATTGATACTGGGAATCCCAAAGTCATCCGTAATCGTTGGTGAAGCGCCAGCAGTTCCCCCTTGTGCTCCTTCGATGGAAATGACATCAAAGCCCGCTTCAATGGCCACGGCCAGATCGGCCTCTAATCTCCCCCCAGCCATAATCTTGATACAAAGTGGTTTTCCGCCAATTTCACGGCGCAAATCGGCCACATATTTGGGCCAATCCCAAGGCGTAGCTACTCCAGGGATTACTGCACCAAAGATCAGCTCCGATACATTCGGCGCCACACCCATAAGTTTCTGTGCTTTCCCTGCCAACTTCTCAGCTTTCTCAATATGTCCGCCCATCCGAGCTCCTTGTCCCATCTGAACTTCTATCATATCTGCCGCAGCAAGAGCCTGAGGATTTCGTCCATAATTACTGCGGCTGATCTGCCAGATATACTTTCCGGCGGCCTGACGCTCTTCATGTAAATAAGGTCCCTCACCGGAATTGATTGCTGTCCCGGCAGCCCTGGCCCCTTTGGCCAGAGCTATTTTTGCTTCCTCGCTGAGCGCTACTCCATAGCCCATTCCGGCAACAAAGATCGGCACATCCAAAACAAGTGGTCTTTCCGCTCTTGACCCAAGCTTCACCTTCATGTCCACCGGCACGGTAGGCTCAATCGGAAGCCTGGCCAACTGGGCCGGTACAAACATCAGATTATCAAAATGATTCAGCTTCCGATATGTCCCTAGCGGTCTTTTAATGATCTCACCGGTTTGAGCCCTTAAGCTAATCTCCAGAATGTTTTGCACACTGGTTCGACGTACCGCACTCCATAGCTCCATTAAATTTTCGGCGTAATCATCTTCCAGAAGGCGACCCATAACCAAGTTGAAAAGGTGTTGGACAATAGTTCGAAACAACCTTTTCCCAACAAAGAAAGCAAGTACTCCAAGCAGCCCGATTCCAATCAAACTGCTGATTACACCGATAACAAAAAGAACAAGGGTATTTACCGGCAAGGTCTCACCCCTCACATCTATCGTGATTGCGCGATATCCTTGTTAGTCTTACAACCCTTGCTCATTTCTATACTAGAGGACATCTTCTTCCCACCAGGCTTTGTGCTGTGCCGCAATTGAAGACCTTGCCGGGGGCGAAGGATTTTTTTTATCTTCCTGAATCCAGTTCTCCCACTGATCCTCGTCATCTCTCTCATGATAATCTACGTTATTATCATTATATCCCGCTCCATAATCGTCTTTATAGTGATCCTTGTGATGCTTATGATCTTTACGATCCGTATGGTTCTTAGGGCTCTTATGCTCTTTATGATCTATATAGCTATTTTGATAGTCTTTATGGTCCGGGAGTTCGTACAATTCATCATCACGGGATGAATTGCCTTTTCTGCTGTTTGCCTTTTCTGAGCTGAACCAACTTTTCTTGCCTTCGGACTTTTTTTTATCTGATCTCTCCCACTCATAATCCTCCAGGTCATCCCAATCGTTTACATGACTATCCCACTCCTGATAGGGGGCTTGACGAGAATCATTCTGATAATTAGAACTCTCCCAAGTAGAAGAACGACGGGGGGCAGCCCAGCTTCTTACCGGACCCCTTTTAGTGCTCGTGCCTGCTGCACCCAAAGCGCCCGAGAGAATGCCGATCAATCCGCCCTCAGCCAAGACCTGAATTATACCCCAACTGCTCACCTCAAGGAACAGTGCCATGAGAATGATACATAAGGCCACATAGCCCAGACTGGCGACTCCGCCCAAAATCCATTGCCCGCTCTCTTTTCCCGCCCGATATCCTGCTGCCACACAGCTTGCGATAAGGCCGATATCCACCAAGGTTGACATACTAAGCCCGCCAAGTTCCAGGCTAGTCCACAGCATGCCCGCCAGTAAAGTCAGGACAGTTACTAACAGAGCTGCACTAATTCCCTTGAGAATAGAATTCCCCATGCTCTCCGCTCCCTTCAAATCCTTTACTTCATATCTATGGTGAACCTGTCCATTTCATGCTTAGCCCTATAGCAATATCTGGATGTATATTTTGTTCCCTTTCTTTAATTTCCAAGAATATAGTAAAGCAAAGTACAAACGAGAAAGGGGGACTCTCCATGGATTATGCCCGCTATGTCGTTCAACCGGGAGATAGCATCTATAAGATTGCTAAAGCATATAAAGTCGAGATGTCCGATATTATTCATCTCAACCATCTAAAACATCCGGACCGTATCTATCCCGGGCAAGTGCTTCTGCTGCCAACTCTCGAGTTCAGTGAACCGATCCCCGGTGAAATACCGGAACCAAACTTTACTTATGCAATGCTGCTATATGAAGCATACGCCGGAAAGCATTCTGAGCTTTCCTCCGTCACGACGTATTTATATCAAGCGGTTGTCCTGGACCGCCCCGAGTTTGATGCGCTTCTTCGTCCCATTGCCTATGATGAGCTTCGTCATTTGGAGCAACTTGCCTGGTGCATTCGCTTTCTTGGAGTTGACCCACGTTACAGTGCTTTCGACAAGGGCCTTTGGGTAGACTGGCGTTCTCGCTATCTTAACTACACAACCGAATTATGTACAATGCTCAATTATAATATGGAAGATGAGAGAGCAGCCTCTCGGCATTACTCCGAACTGGCTGTGAAAATACCTATCCCTGAAATTCAGGCCATTCTAAATCAGCTGTCTGCTGAAGAGGAAGGCCATTATCAATGTTTTTCCCAAGCCAAGATGCTCTTCTGTTCTTCAGAGACAGGGGTCAGCGAAGCTGCGGAAATCCAATAATTGTCAGGATAAACAAGAGATAGAACACCCCTCCTGCAATAAGATTAGACGGACGAATCGTCCCCGTGCGGCGTATGCTGCTAAATATAAATAATCCCGATCCCAAGGCCAGAACAGCACTCCATAAGCCCAGAGAATCCAACTGCCAGGGAGAAAGGCTGATCCCAATCGCCGGAATCAAAGAACTCTGAAAGACCATTGCCCCGGTGATATTCCCTAAAGCCAGGGTATCCTTTCCTCGTCTCAGCCAGATGACACTGTTAAACTTTTCCGGAAGCTCAGTAGCAAGGGGGGTTATAATCAGGGCTAGCACAAATACCGGAATACCGGTTGCCAGAGCAACAACATGCACAGCGTCGACAAATGCATGTGCCCCCGCAATAATTCCCAACAAGGCTAAAGTCAACTGTGAGAGAATCAAAAATAGGGTCGGGCTCTGACTTCTTCGCGCAATATACAGTGGAGCCAATATTCCGTGCTCTTCCTGATCATGGCTGCTTCGCACTGTCTGGATCACGTAAATCCCATATAGAATCGGCAATATGCAGGCTACTCCAAGTTTAAGGTTGCGAGTCGGCAAAAAGGACGCCAATATTGAAAAGCTGTAGAGGATTAAGAAGAAAGAGATATCTCGGCGAATTACCAGGGTATTGACAAACAAAGGCTTGTTGTTGCGCCTGAAAACAAGCACTGCCACCCCCGAGATAAAGAAAGCCAAGGTAGCCAGCATGAACGGAGCACCTAATATTGCCCCGGTGCCCACCTCCTCGACTGCTGCATCCCCATTGTTCCCCAAAAAGGCGATGATCGGTACCATTGTCTCCGGTAAAGCTGTTCCAACTGCTGCCAGAATACTCCCCACAGCCCCGGCACTGAGGCGAAGTCTTTTTCCCAGCCATTCCACCCCATTAGTAAAGGCTTCGGCAGACATAAGAATGACTCCCAAGCTGAGTAACATAATTGCTAAATCTTTCAAAGGCTCCCGCTCCTCACATTAACATTGAGGTACACACTTCAATGTGTTTTACTCGATTCCAATTATGTATATTCGAAGTTAATTCCGATCAGTATTGCGGTGCTAATATTTGAATTACTTTCCAACATATTTGTCTGCGAAAGTTACAAACTAAGCTTGAACACACTTCTAAACTGAAGTGTTATTAAATAATCTTCTGCATGTCCCAGTCATTAATCTACCTGAAACATTCCAGGATAGCGGCACTTGCTGAAGAATTAAAAGGAGACTGCGAATGGAGAAAATAAAAGATCGTATTACACTAAGTATTCTTGCCGGCGGGATTGGGACTATCTTTCAATTAGCGACCGATCTGATTTCATCACGATTAGGCATATCACAGCGTTCCTATCGAACCACTGCAGCGGGAGTCTGGGTTGCCTCCCGGAAACAGGCCGAATCGTGGCAAGGCCAACTGCTGGGAACAATTATGAATTTGGGACTCAGCATGGTAGGAGCCTTTGCCCTAATCCATCTTTTGACCAAGAATGGCAGAGATAAAATTTTAACCAAAGGACTATTTTTTGGTGCTACCTTTGGTGCAATTATCAACGCCATGCTTAGTGGGCTTATAAATAACAAAGTCAAACCGAAGGATGCGGCAAGCAATCTATCTTATTTAGCATCCAATGCCGTCTTTGGGGTTGTTACAGCTCTGGTTGCATCAAAGCTGGGCCACGATTCTCTTTTTGATGCACAACCTTTGAATGATGAGATAAAACCCACGGAAAAGACCACCGAGGAACTAAGGCTGGCAAATTCTCTGGCAGCCAAATAAAATAAAAATAAAGGCCTTATATCCTTGTCAATCACTTGCAAGTGGATGTAAGGCCTTTATATATTACTCTTTACTTACTGTTCTCTTACTCTTCTGTCTGATCCGTGAAAACCTGCTCTGTAAAAGCGCTCTGGCTTTCTGCATCTGCCTCAGCAAGAATTTCCTCAACAGCCTGATGCAGATCTTCCACACCCAGACCAGTCTCGGCAGAGTAGGGAACAATCATGTGCCAATCCGCGATCTCCAAGCCCTTGGCGATTTGGCTGAGATGTCTGGCCCATTGCCCCTTGGATATCTTATCCGCCTTTGTCGCTACAACCAAAACAGGAATTCCTCTGTTCCGCAAAAACGTGTGCATTTCTTTATCTTCAAGGCTGGGCTCATGACGAATATCAACAACCTGAATAACCGCTCTTAAATTTTCGCGGCGGGAGAAATACTCCTCCATCATTTTGCCCCAGTTCGCCTTAACTTCTTTGGAGACCTTGGCATACCCATAACCCGGTAAATCCACGAAGGTCCACTCATCGTTAATTCGATAAAAGTTAAGCATCTGAGTTTTTCCCGGTGTATTACCTGTCCTGGCCAAATTCTTACGGTTGATAAACTTATTGATCAATGAGGACTTGCCGACATTTGAACGTCCGGCTAAGGCTATTTCCGGGCCAGTACCTTCGGGATAACCTTTTAATCCAACGGCTGAGGTGATAAATTCAGCCTTGCGTATAGTAATCAAGAAACATGCTCCTCCGCTAAGTATTCTTTGTTGCTTTTTTGGGTAATATCTTAGGCTTTAATAAGCTCATCTTTGCAGACCTCTGGGGTCGCGTGACACGCAATTGCCCGTTCAGCCCGGCGCCGGAGCTATTCACTTGCTTGTTCGCTACCTCGCTGAAACCTCAGGGTAATACCTGAAGTGAACCACCAGCTCGGCTTCACGCTGCACCCGCGGCGTTCACGACGCTCCTCTGCCTTACGCTTCACTCCGCAATTGCGTGTCACTGCTGATGAGCGGTGAATGTAGGGCACTATGGACTGCAGACTACCCAAGATTGTCATATGAGTCGAGCCATGTCTCCTCACAAAGGGCCCGAAAGACCACTTCAATTCGACCTATAAGCGTAGCTTTGCGTACAAAAGTGAACGATTTTAGCGCAGGGGCGAGCAGTGAACGATGTGCTCAGAGGTTAGCGGCGCCAGTGGTTCACATGCAGATAGCAACGGGGTTTGGCAGAGCTCCTCTGAGTACAAGTGAACAGCCCCGTAGCTAGTTCGAGTGAACGTTGTACGCAAAGCTACCTGACCCGAGCCGATCCAAAGCAGAACTGATATACGCGAGCTGACCATAATTATCAAAGCAAGCAAGGAAAGCATGAGGATCGGCTGACCCCCATGCTTCACCTTGTTAATCGCCGCAAAGGCGCCTTTTAATGCTCTATGAAATCGGCCGTTCCTCAGGCCGGGTTGTCCCGTCCGGAATCTCCGTGAAGAGCGAGAACTGACTGGAGCCCCCGAGGTATTTCTCCGACTCAACGACCGGAAGAAGGGCCAATTCAATAACCTGCTCCATCCTGCTCACAAAATGAAATTCCAAAAGCTTGCGTACGTTTTCCGGAACTTCCTCAAGATCCTTGCGGTTTTCTTCCGGCAGGATAATCTTTTTGATTCCGGCTCGATGCGCAGCAAGCACTTTTTCCTTAACCCCGCCAATTGGCAGAACGTTGCCCCTCAGGGTAATTTCCCCGGTCATCGCCAAATCGGAGCGAACGGCACGCTTGGCCAATGCTGAAGCCATCGCGGTAGCCATCGTGATTCCTGCCGATGGACCGTCTTTGGGAATCGCCCCTTCGGGGACGTGGATATGAAGATCTACCTTCTCATAAAAATCCTCGGGGATCCCCAGTTCCTTGGCATGGGCACGTACAAAGGTCCGTCCGGCATAAGCGGATTCTTTCATAACATCGCCCAGCTTACCGGTTAAGGTCAGACTCCCTTTACCCGGCAAAGGAATGGCCTCGATCGTCAGAACGTCTCCGCCCACTTCTGTGTAAGCAAGTCCTGTTGCAGCGCCGATTTCCGGATTAAGTCCTGCGACCTGAAAGCGGAAACGGGGTGATCCCAGTAAATCCTCTAAATCAGCACTCGTGAGTTCATGGGCTTGCCACTCTTTTTTCACATAACGTGTGGCAACCTTACGACAGAGATTGGCGATCTGGCGCTCAAGGTTACGAACCCCGGATTCCCGGGTATAGCCCTGCACCAATTTGAGGAGTACCTCATCATTGATGGGCATAATCTCTGCTTTTAAGCCATGAGCCTTGAGCTGCTTGGTAACAAGATATTTACGGGCGATATTAACCTTCTCGTCCTCTGTATATCCGCTTAAAGAAATGATCTCCATCCGGTCGAGCAGTGGACGGGGAATGGTATGCAAACTATTGGCCGTCATAATAAATAGAGTTCTGGAAAGATCGAAGGGTAATTCCAGATAGTGATCGGCAAATGAATGGTTCTGCTCCGGATCCAGCACTTCGAGCAGCGCCGATGCCGGATCTCCTCGGAAATCCGAGGCCATCTTATCGATCTCATCGAGAAGGAAGACCGGATTACGGGTTCCTGCTGTCCTGATCCCTTGAATAATTCGACCGGGGAGTGCCCCGATATAGGTCCGGCGATGCCCGCGAATTTCCGCTTCGTCACGCACCCCGCCTAAGGACATCCGAACGAATTTACGATCAAGGGCCTGAGCTACCGACTTTGCCAAAGATGTTTTGCCGACTCCCGGCGGTCCCACGAAGCAAAGAATCGGGCTCTTTAATTTCGGTGTCAGCTTACGAATCGCCAAAAATTCCAGAATCCGCTCCTTAACCTTTTCCAAGCCATAATGATCTTCGGCCAGAATTTTCTCGGCACGGGGAATATCAGTTTTATCACGGCTGGCCTTAGTCCAGGGCAAGG
>Ga0366808_1129_pt1 | contig 10479 bp, 9 predicted proteins | sample TotcelN113001M13_FD_207020 | JGI IMG/M metagenome (GOLD analysis project Ga0366808, IMG submission 207020) | Enriched cells from coal bed in the Powder River Basin, Montana, United States - Total cells N11 rep3 HSBNCT.N11.300.1.M13 ... | reverse complement strand
TGCTATCACTCCCTGAAGAGTGCTAAAATTGGTGCATTGGAAGAAAAGGAGACACTGTGTGTGAAACGGACATGGCGATTTTGGCTTGCTCTTTGGGCAGGCAAAGGAATCAGTGGAATATTGAAACTTGTCGGTAAAAAAGGGACAACCCTGCCGGGCAAAATTGCTTTGCGGTTTGACCCTGATTTGATTCGCAAATTAAGTGCGGATTATACTGAAGGAATGATCATGGTTACCGGAACCAACGGTAAAACCACGACTGCAAATCTCTTGGCAACTATCCTGAAAGCAGCGGGTAAGTCATTTGCTTTTAATAAGGCGGGAGCCAACTTAGTCACAGGAATTACAGGAGCACTTCTGGAAAACACCCGTTGGGGCGGGCAAACGAAAGTAAAGCTCGCACTGCTGGAGGTAGATGAGGCTACGGTTCCAAAATTTTGTCAACAGGCCGTTCCTCAGGTCGCTATTATCACGAACTTTTTCCGGGATCAGCTGGATCGCTATGGTGAACTTGATACCACGATTAAGCTGGTTCGCGATGCCATTTCCCAGGATACAGACCTGATCCTGAATGCTGATGATCCTCTCGTTGCCCAATTCGGCAGTGGCAGGATCAATACCTTATATTATGGTGTGGAGAGAACACCGGAGAGCAAAGCAGAGAGTACAGAAACCCGTGAAGCTCGTTTTTGCCCTTCCTGCGGCAAGGAATTGAGCTATTCTCTTTATCACTATGGGCAGTTAGGGGTTTACTCCTGTCAGGAGTGCGGCTTCAATCGTCCCAAGCCACCGGTTCTGGCTCAGGACATCAGTGCAGAGGAGGAGGGGCTGCGTTTCCGGGTAGGTGTGACTTCTTATACTATGGGGCTGCAGGGCTATTATAATCTGTACAATGCTCTGGCAGCGATTGCGGCAGCGAAGCGCATCGGAATTAAAGAGCGGGATATTGAACGGGGACTGAGCTCCTTTATTCCGCAAGCAGGTCGGATGGAGCAATTCGCTCTGTCTCAGGGAAATGTAACCTTGACTCTGGTCAAAAACCCTACCGGCTTTAATCAGGTCATTCAAACTATTTTTACCGTCAAGGAGCGCCCGGTGCGGATCTTGATCGCGATTAATGATCTTGCAGCTGATGGGCGGGATATTTCCTGGCTCTGGGATGTAGATTTTGAGCGTTTGGGCATGGAAGCCCAGCGGGTCGTGAAGATAGTCTGCAGCGGGCTGAGAGCGGAAGATATGGCTGTGCGCCTCAAATATGCCGGAGTGCCTGTCGATAAGCTGCAGATTGAACATGATTTACCTAAGGCACTGGAGCTGATTCAACATAACCGTCAGGGTCAGGAAGCGGCTTTTGTCCTGCCCACGTACACCTTGCTTTTCCCGATGCGGGAGCTGCTTGAGGGCAAACAGGATAAGAATGCTCCAGAGAAATTGATCCGAAAAAACCAGGTTGGGGAGGGCTAAAGATGAAACTACAGATTTGTCACCTTTACCCTGATCTGCTGGATCTCTACGGTGACCGGGGTAATATTATGGTTCTGGAGGCTCGTTCGCAGTGGCGCGGGCTGGATAGTGAAGTGCAAAAGGCCTCCATCGGGGCCCCTTTGGATTTTAGCTCGATGGATATTTTGTTCCTGGGCGGTGGGTCTGACCGTGAACAGAATATTCTGGTCGAAGACCTGATGAGACGTAAGCAGGAACTGCAGGCTGCAATTGAGGATGGACTGGTAGTCTTAACGATTTGCGGCGGATATCAGCTTCTGGGTCAATATTATCAAACGGCGGACGGAAAAAAGATCCCGGGATTGGGAATCCTGGATTTATGGACGATCGCCGGTTCCAAGCGTCTGATTGGTAATGTGGTGGTGGACTGCTCTGAGCAGGATTTTGCATTTGATAAGGCAAGTTCAGAGAACACACTGACGACTCTGGTTGGCTTTGAGAACCATTCCGGAAAAACCTATCTGGGCGACCGACTTGAGCCGTTGGGCCGGGTCCGGTACGGCAACGGTAACAATGGGGAAGATAATGCGGAAGGAATGCGATACAAAAATGTTTTCGGCACCTATCTTCATGGCCCCTTGCTGCCTAAAAATCCGCATTTTGCCGACTTTCTGATTAAACTCGCATTGGGTCGGAGAGGAATTTCCGAGCCTCTGGCCCCCCTGATGGATGAGCTGGAGGTTTTGGCTCATCAGAAAGTCGTGGAACGTATCTTGGCAGGACGCTAGGCAATAACTTGTATATTTTAAACTGAAAAATACTGAAGCTTTGGCAGAGCGTAGTATATCAATAGCGCTATACTCACATAATAGAATAAAGTGAAGGTAAATTCTAAAGTTAATGGTTAAATATAAAATTAGACAACAAACTGCCAAAATTTACATCGCGCTTTTAAGCGTCTTTTGGGCTTTTTCGGCTTGTCTGAAGCCTTATCTTCGTTGACACTTTTCAGGGTTATTGTCTATAATGAAGTATAGCTGTGGCTAAATGACATGGGGGTGCTGATGTGGCAGAGAGTAAGCGGATTATGATAAGTTTGCCGGAAAGTTTGCTTGCGGAGGTAGACGATCTCGTTACCTTAGAGAATAGAAATCGCAGCGAATTTATTCGTGAAGCTATAAATAGCGTTTTACACGAACGCCGGAAACGGGGAATCCGCGAGCAGATGCGTCGAGGCTATCAAGAAATGGCACAATTGAATTTAGCCATCGCCAAAGAACTGTTTTCTGCTGAAGACGAAGTGCCTATATCCTATGAGGCTAATGTGGAGAGTAAAAGATGATTATAAAACGCGGGGAAATTTACTATGCTGAACTTAACCCCGTCGTCGGCTCCGAGCAAGGCGGGACACGACCCGTTTTGGTGATTCAAAACGATATTGGCAATCAGTTTAGCCCGACGACAATCATTGCAGCCATTACCTCTCAGATTGCGAAAGCCAAGCTGCCTACCCATGTCGAAGTGCGGGCTAAGCGGAGCGGTTTAGAGCGGGATTCTGTGATCCTGACGGAACAGATTCGCACAATCGACAAAAGTCGGTTGAAAGAAAAAGTTGCCGTACTTGATGAAGAAGTGATGTTAAGAGTCGATCAAGCAATTGAAATCAGTCTTGGGCTTACGGATATATAGCTCAGAGACAATTGAAGTAATACGGAAGCAGCGTTAGGAAGAAGATTAAAAACCAACGCTGTTTTTTTATTTCTCTTTTTCTCTTAAATCCTGGTGTTTTTCGTAAGGAAGATCATCATAGACTATAGAAGTTTTAAGCTGGAATATGTTTAATTAAACTCAGAGAATTATTCTAAAGTATTTCATCTAAGTTAATATTACATAACGACGTTCAAAGCTGAAAGGAGTCTATGTGATGACCCATAAGCCTATCATCGGAATTACAGTGGCCCATTATACGGAAGAGATTAAATCTTTCCCGCGGGAATTTTATGTTGAAGCGGTAAGGAGAGCAGGAGGGCAGCCAATATTAGTGCCGCCGGTTAAATTGCAGGAAGATGCTCAGGAGATCATTCAGCTGATCGATGGCTTGCTCCTGACTGGGGGCGGGGATGTGTCCCCCATGCTGTTTGGAGAGGCCCCCAGGCGTGGAATCAGAGATTGCAACCCTGAACGGGATCTCAGCGAGATCATGCTTACCCGAATCGCCTTGGCGGAAAATCTGCCCCTCTTAGGAATCTGCAAAGGGATTCAGGTTTTGGTTCTTGCTGCGGGAGGGGGAATTTATCAGGATCTGGTATCTGAGTGTCCGGGCTCCCTGGAACATAGCCAAAAAGTACCCCGTGACAGCGCCTGGCATGAGGTTCAGCTTGCAGAATCCCGGCTTGCATTCCTCCTGGAGGAAGAGACGATCGGAGTAAATAGCTTTCATCACCAGGCCGTTTCCCGGCTCCCGGAAGGTTTTATAGCGAATGCAATTGCCCCGGATGGAATCATTGAAGGAATAGAGAAGAGCAGTGCCGGGTTCTGTATCGGTGTGCAGTGGCATCCGGAAGCCATGGGGCAAGAAAAAAACAGCCAGAGGCTGTTTGCTGAGTTCGTTAAATCTGCTTCATTGAATTCCTAAGCGTTTAATCTTTTTCCATAAGCCGGTTCGTGTAATTCCCAGATAGTGAGCAAGGGCTGTTTTATTGCCGTCAAAATCTTTGAGCATCCGTTCAATTTCTTCCCGCTCATTTTCATGTTTACTGTTTTCCGTGATCCTGAGATCAGATGGAAGGTCTTTCGCATGGATGACCGGTGTCTCCGCAAAGACGAAAAGCCGATTGATGACATTTTGCAGCTGGCGCACATTGCCCGGCCATGGGTATTTTAAGAGGAGTTCTTTGGCCCCGGGGGATAGGGTCTTGGGTGCTGCTCCGTGAGAATCGGAAAGCATTTGCAGCATGGATTCGGCCAGCTCCACGATATCGTTTCCCCTTTCTCTCAGAGGGGGAATTTTAATCTCAATAGAATTCAGGCGGTAAAGCAAGTCTTCGCGAAATTCTCCTTGCTCAAGCATCTTGTTGAGATTTCTGTGAGTTGCTGAGATAATTCTTACATGCACGGGAATCGGTTTCGCCGCCCCCAAAGGCTCGACTTCCTGCTCCTGAATCACCCGCAGGAGCTTGGCTTGGAGCTCAGGAGAGAGTTCACCGATTTCATCCAGAAATAAGGTTCCGCCGTCGGCCAATAGGATTTTGCCTCGTTTACCGCCCTTCAGGCCCCCTGTGAAAGCGCCTTCCTGATAGCCAAAAAGCTCAGACTCCAAAAGGTTGGCAGGAATTGCTGCGGAATTAACCACGATTAAGGGGCCTTGGCTGACTTGACTGGCTTGATGAATGGCTTTGGCAAAGAGCTCTTTCCCTGTCCCTGTTTCCCCGGTTAGCAGGATGGGAAAATCGTATCGTGCCGCTTTGGCTGCTTTGAGGATGGTGTCACGGATAATTTCCGAGCTCCCGATGATCCGCTTAAACCCGGTAGGGATGATATGCTTGGGGACTAAGTGCTTAACAGTTGCCTTGGCTTTGCGCGGGGTAATTCGTGAGATCAACGGGCTGAGCTGCTCCGCAGCGACTTTGAACAAGCTGGCTACGAAAGAGGACAAAGCCTTCTCGTCAATTGCCGTAGCGGCAAGTACGGCGATTATATGCTCCTTGTGATCGATCGGAGCATAAAGTACGGAAGTGAAACCTTTGCCGATGAGAAAATCCACGTTTTGATGGCGCGGTTCAGCTAAATTGCAGGAGACCATGCTCTTGGCACGGAGCACTTCGGCGATTCCTTCATCAATGGGAACCCACTCCTCTGATGCAAAAGCATTATCTCCGATCTCAACAATCCTCTGGCATTTTTCATGCCGCTGGTCAAGCAAGAATAGGCTGATCCGATCCAGCTGGGAAGTATGACGAAGCTGAGCGCAGTAATCGTTCAGAAAATCAAGGATATGTTCTTCACCTAAATTGGCTGCTACGCTTTGGAGATAGGCAGCAGTGGCCATAGCCTGACACCCCCTCTCCTGCATGATTCCGGAATGAAAGAAAGCCTGGCTGACGAGTTTAGCAATCTGATCGACCAGGAAGATATCTTCTGTTTCAAATTGGTGAGGTTGAGCTCCGGCCATCATGATTGCTCCCACAACGCCATGGTCAAAAAGGATGGGGACCCTAATGATCGAGCGGAAGCCGGTCTGATACAGCATAGGATCCTCTCTGAATTCAAAGTCCTCAGGACTCAGCAGTTGAACCAAGCGAGGCTGTTCAGACTCTAAAATCCAGCCAAGCCCGCTATTGGTAATCGTTGAATAGGGAGCGCTTAACGTACCTTCTATGCCGATACCGATCGAATAGGCATAACTATATTTACGCAGATGCGGCTCCACTCGCAAAAGGTCGAAGCGCTCGAAAGAAGAGACTTCACCGACCATGCTGACAATCCGAGATATGATATCTTCCGGGTCTGTGGTCAGGTCCTCAATCACACGCTCAAAATAGGGAGGGAGATTAGCAGAAAAGTTGGGCTCCAGGCCAATGAGAAGCAGCCGGTTAGAATCCCCCGGAACCTCATAGATCTCGATATTCCAGACTAAGCGTGTCCCGGACCAGGCGCTCAGATCATCAGCTGGTGTCAGCTTTAATAGCCACTCTGATGTTTCCGCATCAAGGGTTTGAATCAATTGTCGGGCGAAACTATTAATCCTTTGGATTTGACCATCCTTGTTTAAGCGAATGATCCCAAAAGGAAATGCTTCAAATAGTTCATCTCTCATACGTTATCTCCCTAAACGTGCAGGTAACAGCCGCGGCTGAATATTCGGAAAGTTGAAGGAAGTCGAGGCTGACTTTTCTCTATATTATTATACACGATTATGGAGCAAAACAATAATAAAAAATCCTTGTATTCCTATCGACTAAGTGTGAAAAGGAATACAAGGACAAATTATGACACATAGTGACAAATCAATAATTAATCAATAATTAACTATTGATTAATCAAACAATTCTTCCAAAAAGGATTTGCGGCGTTTCTTATGATTATGTTCATAGTCATGCTTATCATAGCTTTTTCCCTGGGGATAGCCTTGGGAGAAGTTAGAAGGTGAACGGTCCATTTGAATGTGTTGTTGTGACGCATTGCTTTTCTCAATAATTTTGTCAAGCTCTCCGCGATCAAGCCAAACTCCCCGACAGGTGGGACAATAGTCAATCTCGACACCCTGACGTTCCGACATGACCAGATCAACATTGCACAACGGGCATTTCATCCTATCATCTCCTTTGATGGTATTTATGATAGTTTATCTTGTTTAGAATAGAGTGTAAACTTAATAATCTGAATTTTGACGGGTTTCATGAAAAATTCATAGATTATTCACCAGAAAGTCGTTAATGATCTTTAGAGGAAGTTTTCGGTTCTTCTGGATTTTTAGGCAGGAAAATAATAAACTCACTGCCTTCTCCCAGCGTGCTTTTCACTTCAATCCGGCCGTGATGAAGCTGAATAATCTGCTGGACCAAAGCCAGGCCAATACCGGTTCCGCCGGTTTTCCGGGAACGGGACTTATCTGCACGATAAAAGCGTTCAAAAATAAATGGGAGCTCTTCTTCGGCAATTCCTACTCCGGAGTCGTGATGATTTTCTTTGGGCTCCATATGATCGGCTTGCTGCGCCTAAACTGGCTTTATCGTGAAAAACGGCTTGCCTATACTCCCAGTACCCAAAAGGCATCGTTTGCCCGATCCATCCTCCTGGGCGTTATTTTTGCCGCGGGCTGGACTCCCTGCATCGGGCCTGTTCTGGCCAGTATTCTTGTCTATGCCGGCAGCCAGGAAACCCTTTCCCAAGGTATCCTTTTATTAGCCTTTTATTCTCTCGGGCTGGCTCTGCCCTTTTTAATCTTCGCTTTATTCGCAGAGAGCGTTGGCGGCAAACTTAAAGCCCTCAACCGCTATCTGCCTTATCTGACTAAAGTTTGCGGAGCCTTGATGATTGTCTTGGGATATTTGATTTTCTATAACAAGCTGGGTCTGCTTAACTCCTTTTTTACCTGGTAAGAATGTTTATGAGATTACTTTATTTATGGTATACTGATATAATCTGATCTCTTTCAGATTTGAGATTTCATCTTGGTTAAAAATATTTATTTTCATATTTATTTTCTTACTTGATCTGGTTTAAAGGTAAGCAAAATCGCACATTCAGGAGGATGTTATATGCAGCATAAATTTTCCAGAACGGAAATTCTCATAGGCAAGTCGGCTTTGACTAAACTTGCTGAAAGCACTGTCATCATTTTCGGGGTGGGCGGAGTTGGTTCCTATACCGCTGAGGCACTGGCCCGTGCCGGTGTCGGCCATCTGATTCTGGTGGACTATGATGATATCTGTCTCACCAATATTAACCGCCAGCTCCATGCCTTGCATAGCACCATCGGTCAAGCCAAAGTCGACGTTATGAAAAAGCGGATCCTGGATATCAATCCCAAGGCTCAGGTAGACGCCATCCGGGAATTCTTTTCCGCAGAAAATGCTGAAAGCTTCCTGGGGCAAAAACCGGATTATGTGGTGGATGCCATCGACACAGTCTCGGGTAAGGTGTCCTTAGCCAAGGAATGCCTGGGACGCGGCATCCCGCTGATCGCAAGCATGGGTGCAGGGAACCGTCTTTCGGCGGAGAACTACCGCATCACCGACATCTCAAAAACAAGCGGCGATCCTCTGGCCAAGGCAGTGCGGAAGCTCCTGCGCAAAGAAGGAATCACCAAGGGAATCAAAGTGGTTTATTCACCCGATCTCCCTCTCACTCCCCTGCCTGCGGAAGCAGATTGCCGCAACAACTGCATTTGTCCGGGTGGGGATGCCCACTGCGCCCTGAAGCGGCAAATTCCCGGCAGTATTTCCTTTGTCCCACCGGTTGCCGGTCTGCTGATGGCCGGTCAGGTCGTCAATGATCTCATTGCGGATTGTGAACGAGCTTAATAGATTTCCTATAAGCGGCTGCCTAGTTGCCCTTATGCTTGGAAAGCATGCAACGGAAGTTTATACTTTCTGAGCGCACCTCCAGAAATGACCTAATGCCCTGACGGCTTAGGTCATTTGCTCTTGTTATGGAGTTTTAACTGAGCACTAATGAACAGCTCATGAATTTCTTATGAAAATTTAAGGAACAATCACTTTGTAACTCTTTTAAACTTGCAGCTCCTCCACTAGAATGATAGTATGTCCAGATACTCTGCATCGAGAGGAGAAAACATGATGCGCATTTTATTAGTCGATGACGAAAAAAATATAAGCAATGTTCTCAAAGCCTATCTCCAACAAGAAGGCTTTCATGTTACAACTGCAATCAATGGACTGATTGCTCTGACCTTATTTAAAGAAAATGCTTATGACTTGGTCCTGCTTGACCTCATGCTCCCCGGACTTTCCGGGATTGAGATCTGCCAGGAAATCCGCAAAATCTCAGCCACTCCAATCATCATGATTACTGCTAAGGTGGAAGAGGAAGATCGCATCCATGGTCTGACTTTAGGAGCTGATGATTATATCAGCAAGCCCTTCAGTCCCCGTGAAGTTGTAGCACGGGTGAAAGCCGTCCTGCGCCGCACCTATGCGGAAACTTCCCCCCTAGCGGAATCCATTACCTATGATAACGGTCTGACGATCAATAACTCACGCCATGAAGTTCGTTTAGGAAATGAAGTAATTCCCCTGACCCCTACTGAATTCAAACTATTGGGGGCCATGGCCAAATATCCGGGACGGGTCTATTCCCGTAGCCAGCTGGTGGAAATTGTGCAGGGCCATGATTTTGGCGGGGATGAGCGGGTTATTGACGCCCACATTAAAAAACTGCGCCAGAAAATTGAAAAGGCATCCAGCGAGCCCAAAATCATTTTGACCGTTTATGGCGTCGGCTATAAATTTAATCCCAATTTGGAGGAATGAAATGCGTCGGAAACTTTTCCTCTCATCCATAGGTATTATTATTGCGACCTTGCTTCTGAGCATGTTCTCGGTCAACATGGTTTTCCGCAAGCAATTCAGTGTTTATCTGACCCTGGCTTCAGAAGTGTCTCTGGAATATTTGCCCAACCGTTTAAGCAGCAGTTATCTCAGCTATGGGTATTGGAACCTGCAAGCCCTTGGGCATATTTCCACCACCTTGCCTTTGGGTACAGAAGTGGTGCTTAAAGATCGGGCTGGGGAGACTATCCTCACCCTAGCCAACCCCATGGATTCCATGATCTTAAACGGAACAGGCATGGGCATGCATCAGGACAGTGGTATGAGCTATTCCGTTCAGGAATGGAAAACAAAAACCCTTGATGTTAAGGGGCCTGATGGTGTTCTCGCCGTCGCTGTCATCCGTTATCCTGCCAGTGCCCGACTCCTGAATGCGGCTGACAAATCCTTCGTATCCGCAATTTATCAGTCCTTACTGATGGCCGGAAGCATCGCTCTGCTGATTGGGGTTCTCTTAAGCTACTGGATCAGCCGGCGTTTGCTTTCTCCCCTGCAGGGTCTGACCAAGGCTGTCCACCGGGTCGGTGAAGGTCATCTTGATGAACGGGTGTCTATTGAAACCAAGGATGAAGTGGGTGAACTGGCTACTGCCTTTAACGACATGGCAGATAAGCTTAAAAAGCAGGAGCATCTGCGCAAGCAGTTTTCTGCCGATATTGCCCACGAGTTGCGCACCCCACTGACCTCGATCAAGAGTTATATTGAGGCTTTTCAGGATGGAGTACTCCAGCCCGATACTGAGAATCTTATCATTATCAATGAAGAGATTGACCGCCTGGTTACCTTATCCAGTGATCTTAAGGATTTGAACGTCGCTGAAATCGGAGCCTTAAAGCCCCATTTTTCGCCGATCAATGCCGGGGAACTTTTAGATAAGGTCATATCCAAGATCTACCCGCTGATTCAGGAAAAAGACATCAATCTGACCTGGGAAGCAGCAGACCAGCCCATCACGATCCATGGA
>Ga0366808_1128_pt1 | contig 10487 bp, 8 predicted proteins | sample TotcelN113001M13_FD_207020 | JGI IMG/M metagenome (GOLD analysis project Ga0366808, IMG submission 207020) | Enriched cells from coal bed in the Powder River Basin, Montana, United States - Total cells N11 rep3 HSBNCT.N11.300.1.M13 ... | reverse complement strand
CCGGTTCCGGCCACACCGCCGCTGCGCAACAACCCGGCAATGCTTGAAGGGCTGGTCAAGCCGGTGCGCAGATCTTCCACAACCTCAGAGCGCTGAAAGCCCTGCATGGGAAATAAACTGCCCACCAGAAGCAAGCAGCCTGTAATCAGGGGCAGCCAAATAAAGGAGGCCGGATGTACCACCGTATTGCCATCGTCATAAAAGATATTTCCTTTTCTGACCAAGCCTTTTCTGCGGTGCAGCGCCGAAGCATTCAGGAGCAAAAAGGTCCAGAATACCAATAGAGCCGCCACTGCAGCATAATGAGGAATAATGGTGAAGGCCAGGGAAACTCCCAAAAAAGGCGCAGTCAGCAGAAAGCATCCCCAAATGCTCTTCCTGCGAATCAGTTGCCAGGCCATCAGAAACGCCAGGAGAAGCAGCCCAAACACTGCCAGCACTGTGCAGGAAGCGGCGATCACAGCCAAACCCGCCAGCTCCGCTGGTAAAGTTATAAAGTTGTAATTGGCTTTATAAGCATATGCAGTAATCACATAATTGACGGTATGGATAAACCCCTGGCCCAACTGACTTTTGCCGATATCCGAACCGTCTTTTAACCCAATGAGGATGCTTATGACAATGACGGCCAGGAACAGGGCCGGCACTAAAATGCCGCCTCTCCCCCTGCTTCGCATCATAATAAACAGTGCTGTAAAAGCAGCGGTAAACCCCACCAAACATGGGATAATCACCCTCCATGAGACGGGTATGGGAAATGCTGTGTAAAAACACCAGTATGCAGCGGAAATCCCCAGAAGCAGCACGAAGAAATAGAAGCAGAACTGCGTCAGAAAAGGCGCTTCTGCTGCAATCAGGCGGGGAGTGCCCAAGGTCAGGCCGCTATTCGTTTTTAGCTCTTTCTGCTTCATGCTCATTCTCCTGTTTCGAGGCAGCTAGCGTCATTTTCAAAGTAGCTATATAGCAAGGCTGCCTAAGCCTTTTTCAATATTCTCCGGATCTACTACCGTCATGTTTATCCCCATGGCTGTGGCCAGGGACCGATCAACTTCCTGCTGGCTGCCTGATTCCCGCACCGTCAAAATCCGGACCCGGCTTCCAGCCATCCCTTCAGCGAGCAAAGCCAGGGAGTTCTGAGCAACCTCGGAACAGAGATAGATAACCTCAGTATACCGGAGACGGATATGGCCGTTATTTCCTGCACAGTTCTGCAAGGCCAAAAGCTGAAACTGAGGCCTGCTGGCAGCAAGCAGATTGTTGACTGCGGCACTGAGATCATCCTCCCTGGCGATCCTGACATGATCATTCTGGTGATGGACGCTATCATACCATTCCATTTCATGCACAATCTGCCGCTCCAGCAGGAAAGAAGATATGGAACAGAGGGTATCCAGCAGGGCATCCAGCTCCTTGCCTTTGCCATTCAGGTCGAAGAGCAAAAGCACGGCTTGAGAGATCGGCAGGCCAAAATCCTTGACCATCAAGCGATCAAGCCGGTCGGAAAGTTTCCAGTGGATTCTGGTCAATCTGTCACCACTTCGGTACTCTCGGAGATCAAATATTTCCCCAGGGTCATCCCCCGCTTTATCGGAGGAAAACTCATCACTTTCTGAATTCAGATGGATTTTCGCACCCCAGGTTATATCCGGCAGCGGATATACTGAAGGCTGGATCAAAACAACCCGGTGTTCCAGCTGACCTGTTTTTTTACGCAATGAAAATAAGCCGAGATAGTCATAGAGCCGCAGCTCGCTGATCCGGCACTCCAGTTTGCCACAATATTGCGATGTCAGGACCTGCTCCACAAATTCTTCCATGCGCCCAGCCGTCAGGAGAAACGTTTCCGTTTGTTCCTCCTCCAACAGTTCATTGCTTAGGGTCAATTTCACGCGGACCCGGCATGCAAGAAAAGAGCGGTTTTGCACTTTCAACCGTACGGTTAGGGCCTCCTTTTTCCGTATGACGGCGCGGTTAATTTCAAGCTCCGCTCTTAGATAGCGGCCGGCATAAACCGCAAGCAACAGGGAGGCTGCAGGCAGCGCTAGAAAAAAAGCAAAGATATAAAATGAAAGATAATCCACAAGAAAGATATGGAGTGCCGTTACTGCAAGCAGCAGTAAGCCATATTCCACTCTTTTTCTTCTCATATCCCCGACCTCTTCCGGGCAAGCTCCGGAGGAGGGACTGCTTTAAGAATATCTCGCAGCAGGCCGTGGGCTGTGGTGTTGTTGATCCTTGCCTGAGCGTTCAGAACCAGACGATGTTCAAAAACATCAAAAAGCACGAACTGTACATCCGACGGAACCACATAGTCCCTCCCTGAAAGCCAGGCGGCAGCCTGACTCATCCGAACCAGGGCAAGGGAACCCCGGGGGCTCACCCCGAGTCTGATCAAGGGATTCTCACGGGTGGCGGCAGCAAGACGAGCAATATAGATATAGATATCCTCATCCAGGTGCACGCTTTCAGTCTGCTGCTGCATCTGGATAATCTCCTGGGCATTGACCATTTGTTTAACGAGGTTTCCCAATTCACGCCCCTGCTTTTTCTTTAAGATCTTTACCTCATCTTCCAGACCCGGATAGCCCATGGAAAGCCGAATCATAAAACGGTCCATTTGGGATTCAGGCAAAAGCTGGGTTCCAGCCGATCCCACCGGGTTCTGAGTCGCGATAACTGTATACGGGTTGGGAACCTGGCGGGTAACCCCGTCCAGGGTGATACTGCCTTCTTCCATGACTTCCAGTAAGGCGCTTTGGGTCTTGGAGCTCGCTCTGTTGATTTCATCCACCAGCAACAGGTTGCACAAGGCGGCTCCCTGCTGATATTCCAGCTTACCGATGACTTTGTTGTAAACAGAAAACCCAACCACATCCGCAGGCATAACCTCAGGGGTGAACTGGATGCGCTTGTAATCCAGGTCCATGGCCTTAGCGAATGCCATAGCCAGTGTAGTTTTGCCTACTCCCGGAGTGTCTTCCAATAAAATATGTCCTTGGGCCAAAATCGCCATCAGCACTTTGCCAATGACTTCGTCTTTACCAATAATCACTTTTTCGATCTCTTTTAAAATGGCCAGTGCTTTTTGGTGCAAAAAAACACTCCCTTTATCCGATGAATGCAGCAAACTACCGTTCCACCTTTCTGCTGTTTACTTTACCAGGGGGTTAGATATTACAAGGCTTGCACGGCGAATCCGTGACCAGCAATTGGACCTCTATTCTTATTATAAAGCAATATTCTGCAATTTTCATAATTAAGGAAACGCCAAAGAGGATGCCTCCAAACATCATCGTTGATGTTGAGGCACCCTCTGTCGGTAACAAGCTTATATTTTGAATTTCTGAACCATGAGATTCAGTTGTTCAGCCAGCTGGGCCTGACTTTGCGCCGCCTGGGCGATTTGAATAATTGCCGCCGAAGTTTCCTGGATATTCATTTTAATCTGCTGAGAGCTTGCTGCCGATTCGCCCGCTGTGGCAACCACACTTTGAATCGCATTGTTCACTTGGGAAATAATATTCGCCATGGTTTGGGAGGCAGTGGCGATTTCTTCCGAAGTGTTGCTGATGAATTCCGCATCATGCTCATACTGCTCACCGGTTTCAACCAACAGCCGATAATCAGTTTGAACGCTGTTTTCGATGAAGTCCAGCATTTCCCTTGCGCTCTGAGAAATATTGTCAAAGGCATCCTGAACCTGGTTGACCGTGGCTTGGATGTCCTCAACCGTTTTCGAGGACTGTTCGGCCAGCTTCCTTACTTATATTTTAAGTTTAAATATAATAATGCCCTACCAGGTAATCCATCCTGATAAGGCATTCACTTAAAAACTATTTAAATTAGCATCTCTCATTTCAGTTATTTAGAATCCGCAGCTCTCACCAACAATGATTACGGTGGTATCTGTTGTGCTGGGTTTCTTTCTTAATATAGAATACGCTCTGCAGATTCTGGTTTTGGATTGACAGTTCATACATACCCCAGTTCTTAAGCAGGGGTTTAAAAGTTCAGGCCGCTCCAGTCGTTTATTATTCATGGGGGCAGTGTTTATACCGGTCAAAGCTGGGAAGCCTTGCCGGAGGAAACTTACAAGGAACTGAATGAGTTGCTGGGTGAACGAAAAGTGCAGAATTTCCCTTATCTGATGAGTAATCTTTTCCGATCCGCTGGTGATCGGGGCGTATACCCATATGATTTGACAGTCCAGAATGTCGGCGGCAATCCCCGTAGTATTTATATGCCCTATGGCTTGGTTTCTGGGCCGGAAGATCTTGTGGATCTTGATTTCGTCCATGACGGTTATCTAAAATCGGGCAACTCCTTGTTTGGAACCCAAGAGTACACTGTAAAAGCAATTACTCTCCCCAGAGATTATCTCTATACGACATTTTATTCCCGTTTGGCCGGATACTTCACCTGGGGATACGGACTTAGGGGAGGACGTTTAGGGGGACTGGGCTTGAATATGAATTTCCAACGGGATTTCAACAGCAGCGTCCGGGCAATGGACGAGTGGACCATGCCGGAGCGGCTGGTAGATACCCTCACTGAAGAACAGGCTTCCTTTGCCCAAAATGCCCAGGTTTACACACGTTTTGTTTACGCCCAGTATACTCAACTCCCTGAAGAATTGAAAGGCAAGCTTGATCAATACCGCCAGGAGCACAATCTGGATACCGGGCATTATCCCTGGCCATATTTGCTGGCCAATGCAGTTATCAATCAGGTGCACAGTGAAAACAGCTATACTCTTACACCAGGTCTGCTACCGGGAGGCCGTGATTTTGTCGAGTATTTCCTGTTTGAAAATCATCGGGGCTATTGCAGGCATTTTGCTTCCGCCGCAGTGGCACTGATTCGCTCTGCCGGTATTCCGGCCCGCTATGTGGAAGGGTATACCGTATCTTCAGATGATTTGGAAAATGATGGATGGATCAATATTCCGGACTCCCGTGCCCATGCTTGGACGGAAATTTATCTCAGCGGCATAGGCTGGGTTCCTGTGGAAGCAACACCTGGCGTGCAAAACGGCATAATCGATCATCAGGCTGCGACAGGAGTCACAGATGATGAAGCAGTCAATGAACCGGAGGAAGAGGAAGCGCCTGATGCAGAGGAGGATTCCCCAGAGCTTCCCCAAGAGCTGTCAGTTGAGGATACCGGGAATGAAGCAGATTCTTCTCCCCAAAAACCTGCTGAAACTGGGGATGGAGAAACAGCACCGGGCGGGCTGTATGGGATTATCAGAACCCTGAAGGACGAAATCACTATTCTCGCCTTGATCGCTTTGACCGCAGCAGCTTTAATAATGAATAGAAAGCTGCGTATTATCTCACGCAGCCAGAGGTTTAAGCAAAAGGATCATAATCAAGCGGCTGTTGCCATTTACAAATACATAGAGCAGCTCCTACCGTACGTCGGAGCTGCTCCAAATATCCCAGGTGAGATCCCGGGAAATTTATATGAGTTGGTACTGAAAGCGCGGTATAGCCGTCATGTGCTTACAGAGCAGGAACTGGGCCGACTCCTGGGCTATGCGGAGATGTTGGCCGATCGTGTCCGGAGCAAGGCTTCACTGTTCCGTTGGTTCGTCTTGAGATATATCTATGTTTTGATTTAGCTTCATCCTTGAGCATGGGTGGTGTAACCCGTGGCGGAATTATGGAAGGATAGTAAACCCCAGGCCCAGGTGATAATAGCGAGTATCTGTTGACAATGCTTCCTTACAGATGTAATCTTAAGTTAGATTACATCTGTAAGGAGGCGTTTGCGGGGATGGCGGAAATCACATGGAAAATATCAGATGCTGAATGGCTGGTTATGAAGGTTCTTTGGCAAGAGTCACCAATCACAGCCTCGGCAGTGATTGAGTATTTAAGACCGGAAACCGAGTGGAATCCGAAAACTATTCAGACCTTAATCGGCCGTTTGGTGAAAAAGGGAGTATTAGGCGTGAATAAAAATGCCGGCTTAAACAGGTACTTTCCTTTAGTTTCGCAAGAAGCTTGCATGAGGGAGGAAACAAAGTCGTTTTTAGACAAGGTTTACGGCGGTTCATTTCATCTGCTGATGGCCAATTTCGTCAAGAATGAAAATCTCTCATCCAAAGAAATAGAAGCGTTAAGAAACCTGCTGGATGAGAAGACGAAATAGGGAAGGGAGTGAGAACCTATGGCATTGGCAACAGTGTTTCGGGAAATGGTCTTTTTGTCTGTGCTGGGCAGTATTCTGGCCATCGGGTTATTTTCGATTAAAATGCTTTTCCGAAAAAAGCTAAGTGCGTCCTGGCATTATGCTATCTGGTTCGTTCTTGTACTAAGATTGGTGATTCCTTTTACTCCGCCAACCCCGTTTAATATATTTAATATTTTACCGCAATACCCGGCCTCATTGGCTCTGCCCCATGAAGCGCAGTTACAGACTCAGGCGGTATCTCAGGCTCCAGCAAGCATTTTTCCTGTCACACCAGAACAAAACACCAGTGAAATTGTCACGGAGAATAAGGTTGGAGAGCAAGCTGTTTCCGGACCTGTGTCTTTACCCGGAAAGTTTGCGCTGAGCTGGAAAACGGCAGCTTTGGTTTGGCTGGCCGGGGTACTTGCTGGATTGCTCTATATCTTGATTACTAACGTTTTGCTGTTGCTCAGGCTTAGGAAACAGCCGGTATGCAGGGACGAAAATGTCCTGAGTATTCTCGAAAAATGCCGGCACAGTTTGAGTGTGGCTGCCAAAGTATCCATGATCTATGGCGACAAGCTTCAATCTCCGGCTTTATTTGGTTTATTTCGACCGAAAATCATCATTGCCCTGGAGCTGATTGCTAAGTTGTCGCCGGAAGAGCTCCGTTATATTTTTCTCCATGAACTCAGCCATTTGAAAAGACAGGATTTGCTGGTCAATACCCTGGTCACATTAATCCAGGTTATTTACTGGTTTAACCCCTTGATTGTATATGCACTGCAAAGAATGAAGCAGGACTGTGAAATAGCCTGTGATGCCACAGCTCTTGCGGTAGTTCAACCGGAAGAGCATAAAAAATATGGTCACACGGTAATCAGTCTCATGCAATTGCTTGCTAACCCTAATTCTCTTCCCGGGACCCTTGGCTTTGCCGGCAAATTTCCGGCTAAGCGCATTCAGATGATTGCTTCATTTCCTCAAACCTCTTTAAAATGGGCTATGGTCACTCTAATTTTGACGCTTTTGGTAGGGTGCTCAAGTCTCAGCAACCCACTCAGTCCGGATCAGACCAATGAAAATCAACAGAACACCCAGAATGCGCAGAATCCCGCTTCTAACAGCGGGCAGAATGGCACTGACGCGCCAGACCCAGCCAATGAAGTTGAGCCCTCAGCAGAACCGGCAAATTCTGCGCCAGCTGGAGAGGATGCCAACTCAGTATATCAAAACAATATATATGGTTTTAAATTTTCTCTGCCGGAAAGCTGGCCCAGTTATACGACCGTAAGCAGCCGATGGGAGGGAAGAGATGCGGACAGCGGGCTGATTACAGCAACCGGCCCGCAGATTTCCCTGCGGGATTCCCGTTGGAGCGAGGCAAATCCGCGCCAGGATATTCCCATCATGATCTTTACCCTTGATCAATGGAATTCCCTTCAAAAGGACGACTTTCATATTGGTGCCGCCCCTATCAACCCAAGGGAACTTGGTCGCAACAGCAGCTACGTTTTCGCTCTCCCGGCTCGCTATAACTTTGCTTTCCCGGAGGGGTTTGAAGAGGTGGAAAAAACTCTGGCAGATCATCCCTTGCAGCCGATTCAGCAGCAAGTCAGACCAAATGACGACTCCGCGCTATTAGTGCTCCTGAATATAAGACAATTCGCTTCCGACGGAAAAGTGTCGGATATCCCATTTGCCGCCCAAACAAGTACGATTGCTGCTGTGGAAAAAGCCTGGGGCAAGCCTGATTCCGCGGAATATGTAGCTCCAGCCAACGGAACCTATGCTTCGTACGGGAGCCGCCAGACTGTTTTTGGTTATAATAAGCAAGGGCAAATATTCGAGGTTCGGTCCTATGACAGCAGTCTGCACAAGATAACGGCAAGTGAGGTTAAAGAGGCCTTCATGGCTCCGCCGGTTTATAATAAAGAGTACAACGGGCAGATCATTTTTGGTTATAATGCAGGACCGAATTTTAATCTTGAATTCGTCTTTTCCCCGGGGAATCCGGATTTGACCCTTGATCACTACAATGTTCTCTATCCCAAGGGAACGGATGCGCCCGGGCGGGAATGGTAATTGAAAAGAACGCATCGCCCGACATGAATTTGTTGGGTGATGCGTTCTTTGGCTATCTCTGGCTTCTTAACTATCTTAGCTTTTTTCCTTCTGCCAACAAAGCAACTGCTTTTTGGATGCGATCTGCCCGGGTTTCCTGACGTTTAGCCGAAGTGACCCAGGTTATGTATTCTTTCTGGGCGGTATAGGAAAGGGACTGGAAGGTGGCAACTGCCTTTTCATTACTATTCATCAGCTCGGCAATATCCTCGGGAATCTCCACGGAACGTTCTTCCTCATCTTTTTCCACAGTCACCAATATTTCATCGCCAAATCCTTTGCCAATCTTTTTTCGTATCTCCTGGGTAAGACCAAGCATATAACAGCCGCCCATGTTGACCAGAGATCCTCGGTATTCGGCACCGTCAAAAGTTGCTTTGACTTTAACCCGCTTTGAACCAAATACCTCCTGGACGTCAAAGGGGGGGTCAACATAAGCCGCATTCATATTTTCATGCTGTTTGATAATAGCCTTGAACTCCTGCTTCAATTAATTCACCCCTTTCAGCATTTTTAAGGTATTAAGAAATTGAAGAATGTACTTTTTGCTGTATACTTTGAGTTATTATAGCAAATTCCCTTATAAATAGAAAATATACGGAGGAATGCATTGTGTCTGGCGATAGCTGGAAGATTGGGCCTAGAGAATGGTTTTAAGACTATACCGAATAATCCTTCTCAGGATAGTACAGGCTTGTATATGCAGATAACGGTATTCAGTAAATTTAAGCAATAAAATTAGTCACAGAACAGGGCTTAGGCACTGTGCTGGAAAGGACGATGTACCAATGCATTTTCTTTTAACATTTTTGAATATTTTTGCCGTCAATATTTTGCTAAGCGGCGATAATGCGTTAGTTATTGCACTTGCCAGCCGGGATTTGCCCCCCCAACGCCAAAAAACGGCTATTTTACTGGGAAGCACTGGAGCAGTAGTTCTGAGGATCATATTAACATTTATTGCTGTATATCTGCTGCAAGTCCCCTTTCTCAAGATAATCGGCGGATTACTGCTTTTGCGGATTGCTGTTAAATTGCTTGCTGGAGAGGAAAGTCCTGGAGAAGTTGTAGCACAGGAAAGTTTGCGGGGAGCTGTGCAGACGATCATACTTGCAGACTTGGTCATGAGTCTGGACAATGTCCTGGCTATCGCGGGCGTAGCGAATGGAAATGTGGTTTTAATCGTCTTAGGCCTGCTGATCAGTATTCCTGTTGTTGTTTGGGGAAGTAAATTTATCGGCCAGCTAATGAAAAAATGGCCTATAACTGTAATCATTGGCGCGGGAATCCTGGGTTGGACAGCGAGTGAAATGGTTATTGAGGATAAGGTGATTGAGCCCTTCTTCAATAATTATAGCTGGGCCTCTTGGGTTGTCCCGGCCGGTATTGCTGCCATAGTGATTTTCGTTGGCGTTTTAATTCGGAAGAAATGTGAAAAACAAGTTCCTGAATGTGAAGAGCATTAATTTATAGGGTGGCCTGAGAAAAAGGGGAGTACGATTTCGTAATCAGGAATCGTACTTCCCTTTTTCTCATCTTATTTAATTAATTTTAGAATTTTCTAAAATTATCTGGCAGGTTTACTTGGAGTCACATCGAATCTAACTTATGACAGAAAGAACAGCTCCAGTTCAGGAGGAAAGATGATATGCCAGAGATTTTATTTCTAGCACCCTATCCGGATATTGCTCAGGTCGCCCAGCGATTATGTGAAGGGTGTAAAGATATTACCATTAAAATTGCCAGAATGGATGCAGCTGTCGAGGAAGCCAGACATGCCGAAGCTGAGGGTTACCATGTGCTCATCAGCCGGGGACTCACCAGCTGGAGACTTCGGAGTGCGGGTATTAATCTGCCTATAGTGGAAGTTTCGATTGGCGGTTACGATATCGTTCGTGCCTATTTCCAGGCGAAAAAAATTGGCCGGAAAATTGGCATTGTGGATGTTGAAGAAGTGGTGAATAATCTGGATCCAGATGCCTTCATTCAAATAGCTGATGATCAACTGATAACCTATGTTTGTCACAATGATCTTGAAGATATAAGCAAAGGAGTCCAATACCTCCGTGAACAGGGGGTGGACGTGGTCATGGGCAAAGTCGCTATGGCCAATGAAGCTAAAAGACAGGGTCTGAAAGCTGTAGTTATTTCTTCTGGTTTAGATTCAATTCGACGGGCTATAGATG
>Ga0366808_1127_pt1 | contig 10646 bp, 8 predicted proteins | sample TotcelN113001M13_FD_207020 | JGI IMG/M metagenome (GOLD analysis project Ga0366808, IMG submission 207020) | Enriched cells from coal bed in the Powder River Basin, Montana, United States - Total cells N11 rep3 HSBNCT.N11.300.1.M13 ... | reverse complement strand
CACCGAACATTTCAACCAACGGATCATAGCGGCCGCCGCCGCACACGGTACCTTGGGAACCCAGCTCGTCGCTTATCCACTCGAACACGGTGCGATTGTAGTAATCCATTCCGCGCACCAGCCTTGTATTGATGGTGAAAGGGACATTGCTGTGCCGCAGGATATTTTGCACGCCCTCAAAATGATCCAGCGATTCCTGACCGAGGTAATCGAGAAGCTTGGGCGCGGCGTTCACCATTGCCTGCATCGTCGGATTCTTGGTATCCAGAATCCGCAGAGGATTGCTGTACAGACGCCGCTGGGCGTCCGAATCCAGTATTTCCCGGTGCTGCTCGAAATAGGCAATCAAATCGGCCCGGTGCCTGCTGCGCTCATCGGCATCGCCGATCGAATTAAGTTCGAGCCGTATCTTGTCCAGGCCAAGATCGTCCCACAAACGTTGACACAGCATGATCAGCTCCGCATCAATGTCGGGGCCTGAAAAGCCGACGGCCTCCGCGCCAATCTGGTGAAACTGACGATAACGGCCACGCTGCGGCCTCTCATGGCGAAACATGGGGCCTGTATACCATAACCGCTTGGGGCCGTCATAAGTCAGGTTATGCTCCAGAACGGCCCGCACAACGCCGGCTGTGCTTTCCGGGCGCAGGGTAAGATTGTCGCCGTTCAACGAGTCCTCGAAGGAATACATTTCCTTTTCAACGATATCCGTGACCGCTCCCAGACCGCGGGCAAACAGTGCCGTTTCCTCGACAATCGGCGTGCGGATCTGCTGATAGCCATAACTTTTCAATACGGACTGAACGGTATTCTCGAACAGTTCCCAGGCATGCGCATCAGCGGGAAGCACATCGTTCATCCCTCTTACGCCAAGTATTTTCTTAACTTTTGAATTTTCAGCCATTATTTTTTATGGGCATTCTGCGCGCTCACGCAGAAATAGCGTTCTTTCCGTAATTCGTCTTCACATATTCCAGGACAATTTCCTGAAATTTTTCCGCAATGTTCTCGCCGCGCAATGTGACTTTCTTTTCGCCGTCCACGAATACCGGAACAGTCGGTGTTTCGCCAGTGCCGGGCAAGCTGATGCCAATATTGGCGTGCCTTGACTCTCCGGGACCGTTGACGATGCATCCCATCACCGCAATGCTCATGCCTTCCACGCCATGATACTGGGTCTTCCATACGGGCATTTGCTCCCGCAGATAAGCCTGGATACTGTTGGCCAGCTCTTGAAACACGGTTGAGGAGGTACGGCCGCAACCGGGGCATGCAATAACCATGGGCGAAAACTTGCGCAAGCCCATCGTCTGCAGAATTTCTTGCGCAACGACCACTTCCCTTGTTCGGTCGCCACCTGGGTCAGGTGTAAGCGAGATGCGGATTGTATCGCCAATTCCTTCTTGCAACAACACGGAAAGAGCCGCGGTAGAGGCGACTATTCCCTTGCTGCCCATGCCGGCCTCCGTCAAACCAAGATGAAGGGGATAGTCGCAACGTCGCGTCAGCTCGCGGTAAACCGCAATCAAATCCTGCACTGCGGATACCTTGCAAGACAAGATAATTCGATCTCCCGGCAAGCCTAATTCTTCCGCCCGCTTCGCGCTTTCTACCGCAGACGCCACCAGTGCTTCGTACATCACGCCCTGCGTATTCCACGGCGTGTCCCGACGAGCGTTCTCGTCCATAACGCGCGCCAGCAGGTTCTGATCCATGCTGCCCCAGTTGACTCCGATGCGCACCGGCTTGCCGTACTTGCATGCAGCCTCGATCATCGACGCAAATTGGGGATCGCGCTTTGCGCCCTGCCCGACATTGCCGGGGTTGATGCGGTATTTAGCCAGTGCCTCCGCGCAGTCAGGAAAGCTTTGCAGCAGTGTATGGCCGTTGTAATGAAAATCCCCGATCAGCGGCACGTGCACGCCCATTCTTTCGAGCTGATCCCGAATCACAGGCACTGCCGCTGCCGCTTCCGGCGTATTGACTGTGATGCGCACCAGTTCCGACCCTGCATCAGCCAGGCTTTTTATCTGTATTGCAGTTTCGATGGCATTGGCGGTATCGGTGTTGGTCATCGATTGGACAACCACGGGCGCGCCGCCGCCGATCATGACTGGATGCTTGCCGCCATGAACGGCGACCCCTCTCGTCTTTGCGCGTGAAAGGGGACAGGAAGAGATCGGATCGTTATTCTGTGACATAGGTGATTATTTCAGCTTTAGCCTTACAACCGTGCTGTTTTCCGACTGTTTCAACTCCAACGGCTTGCCGCGCAGGGTGACGTCGACGCCTGGCGCGTATCCAATCGTCACGACAATCGGTTCCTTGACATCAAAGTTTTCGGTCTCGCCGGCCTTGACCAGGCGCTTGAACAAAACGGTGGAATCGGGACGCTGGATCTGCATCCATGAATTCTCCCGGAAGCGCATTACAAGACTGTTGCCGGATTGGGCCGGCATGCTCTTTGGCGCTGCATCAGCCTTCTCTGATGCAGCAGGCGTTACCGAGGCCGGAGTTGCCGGAGATGTTTCCGGTTTTTCCGGCGCCCCAACAGGCACTGACTCAGGCTTGTTCTTGTCCACAGCGGGCGCATCGCCGGACATGACTGTCTTTGGCGCTACCACCTCGGTTGAAACAGAGCCGGGAAAAGGCGTTTTCTCTTCGAGCGTCGCTTTGGACAGATTTCTATCGGGTGATATTTCTTTACTCAGGCTTTCTTTTTGCTTTGTCGATTTCTGCATAAAGGAGAAATTTACGGGCAGCAACCCCATTTGCTGCGAAACTATTGCGGCAATCACCAGCAGGATAACGAGCAGCAGACCTATCATTTTTCCCGAAAGGCCGCGGCGGCTTTTGAATGGTTCGCGGTTTCCTGCAAACGGTCCCGAAGAAATACCGCGCTTTGCTGGGCCGGACGTCTTCACAACCGTCTTTACAGCAGCCTTATCGAGCGGGAACATGGCAACCAGCGGCTCGGGGTCAACCTGAAGAAATTTGGCGTACGCTCTGACAAAAGCGCGCGACAAGGAGATGCCGTACAGAGCATCGTAATTATCCGCCTCTATATTCTGCACCTGCCTGGTCGTCATCTTCATCCGCGACGCCACGTGCTCTACCGACAGACCTGCTTTTCGGCGATATTCGGCAAGCCGGGCGCCCGGCTTCGGCACAGGCTCCACAACTTCAAGCGGCTCTTCAGGCCGCGGCGAAGAATCGGGAATACCTTCCGCTCTGTTTGTCTCGTTATCAGTCATCGAAAGCCTCTCGTTGATAGGAAGTATATTCGGAAGAGTTAGGGTACTGGCGCTGCAACCGTGTGGCCAGTTTGGCCTCGGACGTGCGGTCGCCCAGCTTGTGCGCCGCGTTGATGGCAACCCAAAGAACATCAGCGGATACAGCGTCGGCCTTGCTCATGCGACTAAGGTAAAATCGCGCCCGGTCGTCGTCGCGACGCTCAAGATAAAGCTTCGAGAGGTAGGCGTTGGTCAGAGGCTGGGACGAATCCAGCTGAAATGCACGTGTAAAGTATTGCAGGGCGTCATTGCTCTGCTTCATTTTGAGGTTGCAAACGCCGGCATTGTTCAGCGCCTTGACCGGCGACAGATAAGTGCGATTAGCGAGCGCCGCGTCAAAATAGGCGATCGACTGACTTTCGCGTCCTGTCTGGCACAGAAACCAACCGTAATTATTCGCGAATTCGGGGTTGTCCGGCGACATTTTCAGAGCCCGCTGAAAGTTATCCTCCGCCAAAGTGTGTTCCCCCATCTCCATGTAAATCAGGGCACGCACGCTGTATGCGTCGGCATAACTCGGGTCGATCTGAATCGCCTGCTTGATTTCGTTGAGCGCGACTTTCCATTGGCGTTGCTCGTAATAACCGCTTGCAAGCTGCAGACGGATTGACGCCCTTTTTTGAACTTCAGTCTGGTCGGAACTGGTGGGCAATTCCGCTTTCGAATTGCCTAACGAACCCGAAGCGCAGCCCGCAAGCATTGCGACCATCAAAACCACTCCAAAAACCGGTTTGATACAGATCATGCGCGCTCCTCGCGGATTGTAAAGGTTTTCATGCCTGAACCTGGCTGGTATTCCTTCATTTTCGCCATTCGGCCTAGAACATTGGTTCTATCCTGTACTTCGCCTGCGAGTTGCCCGCAAGCAGCGTCAATGTCTTCTCCCCGCGTCTTGCGGGTCGTGGTCACAATGCCGGCATCTATGAGGATTTGCGCAAAAGCCTGGACGCGCGCCGGGCTCGAACGGCGCAAGCCGGAGGCGGGATAGGGATTGAACGGTATCAGGTTGAATTTGCACGACACCGGATTCGCTTTGTTTTTCACCAGCGAGACAAGCTCATGCGCATGCGCATCGGAATCGTTTACATCCTGCAGCATGCAATATTCGAAAGTAATAAAGTCACGTGGAGCGTGTTCGAGATAGCGCCTGCATGCCGCCATCAGATCAGCCAGCGTATGCTTGCGATTCATCGGAACCAGCCGGTCACGCAAGGCATCGTTGGATGCATGCAGAGAGACAGCCAGCGCTACGGGGCATTCCTGCGACAGCCGGTCAATCATCGGCACAACGCCGCTGGAAGACACGGTAACGCGGCGCCGGGAAAGCCCGTATGCATTGTCGTCCAGCATCAGCTTCAAGGCGCCGACGCTGGCATCGAAATTAAGCAGCGGCTCGCCCATGCCCATCAATACCACATTGGATATCTGCCGTTCGCCCTTGGCGCCGGAGGGAATGCCCTTGCTGGCTCTCAATGCGAATTCCGCCATCCAGAGTTGGCCAATTATTTCGCCGACAGTCAGGTTGCGATTGAAGCCTTGTTTGCCAGTGGAGCAGAAAAGACAATTCACTGCGCAGCCCGCTTGCGTCGAAATGCACAGCGTGCCGCGATTTTCCTCAGGAATAAAGACGGTCTCGACCGCATTTCCCTGCCCGACATCCAGCAGCCACTTGCGCGTGCCGTCCGTGGATATATGGTCGCTGATCACCGCTGGTGCTGCAATGATGGCGTTATCCGCCAATTTGCTGCGCAGCGACTTCGCCAGATCGGTCATGTCTCCGAAATCGCTGACTCCGAACTGATGTATCCAGCGCTGCAATTGTTTGGCACGAAAAGGCTTCTCGCCTAGCTCGCCACAGTACTTGACGAGTTGCAGCGGGTCGAGATCGAGCAGATTAGTTGGGGACGTCATATCCATATTCAGTCAAGCTTCTTCCGGAGCATATGCGTCCGGAAGAAGCTTCGCGTTCGCTTTAACGCGAGTATATATTCAGTGCCGGAAAGAAATAAGCAATTTCTACTGCCGCAGTTTCCGGTGCATCGGAACCATGGACGGCATTGGCGTCGATCGAATCGGCAAAGTCAGCGCGAATCGTACCTTTGTCTGCCTTTTTCGGGTCGGTAGCACCCATCAGGTCGCGGTTCTTGGCAATTGCGCCTTCGCCTTCGAGCGCCTGCACCATCACCGGCCCCGAGATCATGAAATCGACCAGATCCTTGAAGAACGGACGCTCTTTGTGCACGGCGTAGAAGCCTTCTGCATCAGCTTTGGAGAGATGGATCATGCGCGCAGCGATGATCTTCAGGCCAGCATTCTCGAAACGGGTATAAATTTGACCGATTACATTTTTTGCTACTGCATCCGGTTTAATGATCGACAAGGTGCGCTCGATTGCCATTTTTTAAAAACTCCAATAAAAATAAAGGTTTATAACTAATAATGTCTACTTTTCACAACGTTTCATTTTAGCATGGAAGCATATTTCTAGACAGCCCAACTCACGGGATTGCCTGGATCCGATACTCGTGAAATGAGAGGGATTTTTACTTGCAAACTCTGTTTCAGCCGTTGGCCAGTCCGTCGGCAATTTCGAAATTGAACCATCGAGCTTGAGCGGCGGATGCTTTCCATGCCGGGCAACTTGGTAAATCATCAGCCCGTTTCTAATTGCGGGGCGGCAAGAATCCGGCTACTTTCCGAAGCACGCACAGATACGAATCGTTACTGTAAACGGCCGGATCCGTAAAATATTTATTGTGCTGGCTAACGGTTCTGTTGCATGGCTAAGGAACGAGACAATTGCTTGCCTTCATGTACCGTTGGGCCGTATTGTCAGAAAACGGGAGTTGCCGTTGCGACGGACGAGAAACAATACGGATTTCTTTTCATCGAGTTGCGTGACCAGCAAATTGAACTGGCGGGCATTCTTCACGTCGCTATTGTTTATGCGCAATATTACGTCCCCTGGCCGCAGCCCTGCTCTTAAAGCGGCCCCGTCGACTGCAGCCACATAGACGCCTCCATCAATCAGCAATTGCGCTTTTTGCGCATCGGTCAGGTCGCTGACGACTAGTCCGAGCATGCGTCCCGCAGATTTTTCCGTCTTTTTGCTTTTCTCTTTTTCAGCCTTGCGATCCTTATCAATCTTTTCCGGCTCCAGTTCGGCAACGGTAATGCTGACCTCTCGGCTAACTCCTTTTCGCCAGACTGAAAATCTTATTTTAGTCCCAGGCCGGCTGTTGCCGACCTGACGCGGCAACTCGGAAAATTTTTCAATTGGAATACCATTGAACTTCAGAATGATGTCGCCTGGCTGCAAGCCGCCCTTCTCCCCCGGGCTCCCGGGTTCAACGCTCTGCACCATGGCGCCTTGTTTTTTGGGCAGCCTTAGCAACGGCACCGCCTCGTCCGGAACTTCCCCTATCCGCACGCCAATTCGGCCTCTCGTAACTTTTCCAGCCGCCTTTAATTGCTCCGATACCTGGATCGCCTCATCTATAGGAATCGCAAAAGAAATCCCCATATAACCGCCGGAGCGGCTATAGATCTGCGAAGTGATGCCGATTGCTTCCCCTCGCATATTGATCAGCGGGCCGCCCGAATTACCGGGGTTGACCGCTACATCGGTCTGGATAAGTTGCAGGTAATCTCCCGTATCGCGCGCCTTCGCGGAAATAATGCCTGCGGTAACCGTATTATCAAGATCGAACGGCGAGCCGATCGCCATTACCCATTCACCGGCCCGAATGTCGCGGGAACTGCCCAGGTTCAGACGAGGAAGATTAGCGCCCTCTATCTTTAGCAGTCCAACATCGGTAGGCTTGTCAACGCCGATAATGCGGGCCTTGAATTCTCGCTTGTCGGTCAGCCTGACATATACCTCGTCGGCGCTATCGATCACATGCGCATTGGTAAGGATATAACCGTCAGCCGAAATGATGAACCCCGACCCGACTCCGCGCCTGATCTCTTCGCGTTGCTTCGGATCTGTTTTATCTCCAGGTTGCCCATCAGACTGAGACTCCGGCAGCGGCACCCCGAAGAAGCGATGCAAGAATTCATTCAATTCCATAACCTCGCCTGCGGAAGCGTCCTGACTGACCGGTTTCTCCTTGGTGCGGATATTGACTACAGCGGGCCCGGTCTTCTCGACAAGTTCAGTAAAGTCCCGCAGCCGAGCAACTGGAGGCGGCGCTGCTGCGCATGCATTTTCCACGATAGAAAGTGCAAAAACACTAAACGCACTCAAGATAGCGACTAGAAAAACCCTGGGGGAATTGACTAAACTGATTTTCATATCATCGAACTCATGGCTATGCAAACCGGCTTGAAAAGTACAGGCAGCCCAAAACCTATGACTCGGACTGGAACAGGAGTGATATTTTACTTATGAAAACTGAGGCTGCAAGCAACGCATGCAGCCTCAGAACGTCAACCGACGATAAATTTCTGTGCGATGACGGCGGCGCCAGCTATAGCTGTGTAGGAGGCAGAAGATGCGTTTGCCTGGATGACGAACATGAATTGCGGCGAAAAAATAACTGCCACAGCAGCCATTGCGGCAATACCGGGAATGACGAGCTGCTTTAACAAGCGGATTTTTTCATCTTCTTCCGAAGGTTTTTCGGCTTCCCCCGACTGCTGGGCAGCCAGCGGCTTGAATTGACCTTGCAAATTTTCCGGGTCAACCGATTCGTTTGCGACAAGCGGCAACTCTGCTTCCATCCTGGCTGCCATCCTAAGCGCGAATTCCGGACTTAAATTCGCTTTTGCGCTCTCCGCCCTTAGGGCGTCGCCTATCTTATCGTAAAGGTCCAGCCTGGTTCGCACCTCGGAAGAACTCAATTCTTCCATTATCGAATTGAATTCAACCTCATTCAATTCACCATCAACCAGAGCCGATATTTTTTCGTGTTTCATTGTGTCAGGTCCGCATAATTTGCCATTATTTTAATAATTTCGAGCACTATCATTATTTATTTATTTATTACCATCTTTTATCAATAGATGTTCCCAACAAAGGTCTGAGTTTCTCTGCAATTGATTCGCGCGCCCTGAAAATCCTGCTTCGAACTGTTCCGATCGGACAATCCATAACAATTGCTATCTCGTCGTAACTCAAACCCTCCATCTCACGCAACGATAGTGCCATTCTAAGATCTTCAGGCAAATCGCTCATGGCCATATTGACAGTTTCCGCAATTTGCTTGGATGCAAGCATCGATTCCGGTGTATTTATATCTCTTAGGTTCTCTCCCTCGTCAAAAGTTTCACTCTGTTCGGCAGTTGAATCGGTCGAGGTCGGCACGCGCCTTCCCTGATTGTCCAAAAAATTTTTCGCCGTGTTGATTCCGATCCGATATAGCCAAGTATAAAACGCAGAGTCTCCCCGAAACTGATGCAGGGCACGATAAGCCTTGATAAACGTCTCCTGTACAACATCCTCAGCCTCTGTCTGATTAACAACCAGCCTCAGCACTAGCCTGAACAGCTTGCGCTGATACTTCGACACCAACAAGTCAAATGCTATTTTGTCGCCGCGTTGAACACGCTCGACAAGCAGCAAGTCAATATCACGTTCAGTTGTCAAAATTGGGTACCTTTATTTATGCAAGCGGCCCCAATACATCATTTAGAGTTGCCCGATTGCAATAAGTTCAACAAGAGATTCAACTATTCAATATATATTTTCTGCTCGGCTTCCGACCTTTTTCGAGCAGCGATCCAGCGGCACGCAATATATAAAGCTCGGAACTCGTCAGATGTCACGGAATCCGGAAATATCCGTAAACTTCGCATGTGGCCTGCGCTTGAAACCAATTGCAGAAAAAGCAGGTTTGACCATAAAGTCGAGCCATCTTTCATCTGATATTCTTCCTCGCTTATTGCAGTGATGCCTTGTCGCTCATCAGATACGCGATCAACCTTTGTATATTCCCGCAAGCGTATTTGTCCAATACCGGAAATATCAATTCGAAGCGATTTTTTTGGTCTGAATTGATAGAAAAAAGCGACAACTGCGGAACCAATGCAAAACAGGGCAATAAGCAGCCTGACCCAGCATGAAAAATTCCCCATCAAACCAATGCCGGCAAAAACCCCGGCAGCGATCGTGGCAAGCCCCATTCCCATGGTCGAAATGAATAGCATCCGGGATGGCCTTATCACGGCGGAAATGGCTATTGTGCTCATGGCGAGGTCACTATGTACTCCCGAGAGAGCATTGAGTATTGATCAAAACGCGTAAGGCCGGTGCGCCCCGCGCAGCCGGTACTGCCCAGGCAAGGCGTCAGGCCCGGGCGATACCGATCCTGATTTGATGAAAGATATTCTAAACGTCTTTTTTCCAATGCATTTTTTGCAATAGTAAAATAAAAAAACCTCGTTCATCTTTCGATGAACGAGGTTTTAAATACTGCAGAGGCTGATTAAATCTTGCCGAAGACCAGCGATCCGTTGGTTCCGCCAAAGCCAAAGGAATTCTTCAGCGCATAATCGACCTTCATGTCACGAGCCGTGTTTGCGCAATAGTCCAGATCGCAAGCAGGATCCTGATTAAAGATATTAATGGTCGGCGCTACAACCTGATGATGCAGCGTCAAGGCTGTTATTACAGACTCCAGGCCGCCCGCGCCGCCCAGCAGATGCCCAACCATGGACTTGGTCGAACTCATCACGATATTCCGCGCATGATCGCCCATGGTGCGCTTGACGGCAATCGTCTCGGCCATATCGCCCAGGGGAGTCGATGTGCCGTGCGCGTTTACATAGTCGATCTGTTCGGGATTGATCTGCGCATCGTTAATCGCGGAAATCATGCAACGGCTGGCTCCACTGCCATCTTCCAGCGGCGCCGTCATGTGATTTGCGTCCGCGCTCATGCCAAAACCCAGCACTTCCGCGTAAATCTTGGCTCCGCGAGCCTTTGCGTGCTCGTACTCTTCAAGCACCATGACGCCTGCGCCTTCGCCAAGCACGAAGCCGTCACGATCCTTATCCCAGGGACGGGAAGCGGTAGTCGGGTCTTCATTACGCGAAGACAAGGCCCGAGCTGATGCAAAGCCGCCCAAACCAAGAGGAGAAATAGTTGACTCGGCACCGCCTGCGACCATGACATCGGCATCGCCATAAGCGATCAGACGACTGGCAAAGCCGATGCAGTGCAAGCCCGTCGAGCATGCCGTAACGATCGACAGATTCGGGCCTCTCAATCCAAATTTGATGGAAAGAAAGCCGGAAATCATGTTGATAATCGATGCCGGCACGAAAAATGGGCTGATACGGCGCGGCCCGCGTTTTTCGTACTGGGCGTGCGTTTCTTCAATCATCGGCAATCCGCCGATGCCTGAACCG
>Ga0366808_1126_pt1 | contig 10670 bp, 8 predicted proteins | sample TotcelN113001M13_FD_207020 | JGI IMG/M metagenome (GOLD analysis project Ga0366808, IMG submission 207020) | Enriched cells from coal bed in the Powder River Basin, Montana, United States - Total cells N11 rep3 HSBNCT.N11.300.1.M13 ... | reverse complement strand
AAGCCGTCGGAGAGGAAAATATCTTCATCTTCGGCAACACTGCCCAACAAGTCGAAGAAATAAAGCGGAACGGATACCAGCCGCGGGAAATTTACGAACAGAACCCGGAGCTGAAACAAGCGCTCGACCAGATTCGCGACGGATTTTTTTCGCCGGATGAGCCCGCGCGATTTCATTCCATTTACGATTCCCTGGTGAATTACGGCGACCGCTATCTGGCGTTGGCGGATTATGCAAGCTATATTGCCATGCAGGAGCAGGTGGATGCGCTGTATCGACAGCCGGTCCGTTGGGACAGAAAGGCGATCACCAATGTCGCCAGCATGGGCTATTTCTCGTCGGATCGGGCGATTGCCGAGTATGCCCGCGATATATGGCAAATCAGCCCGCTGGAACTTAAGTAGCGCTTCGTTGATAACGCGCGGCAACCGCCGAGTTCCGCCATGCGGCGGCAATCCGGCGAGTCTGCCTGCGTTGACTGCTTCAACAAAAATATGCCCTTTTCCGTCATGCCCTCCCGGTCATGATCAGGGCAACCCCAGCGTGAGCGAATCGAATAATACGAAAATCCGTAATACGCCGGAGTGCCGGCGTTCATTTCCGAATGACGAAACATTTGATTTGAATCAACTGTTTTTCGAAGAAAGTAATTACACTGGGGGAATTATTTTTCAGTTTTCACGATTCGAGGAACATTAAATGACGCATCCGGAAAGCCTGTATGAGGAAGCCAGCTACGAGCTGAACAAATTTCGCGAAAGAAGAATGACTGACCGGCGCTTCAAGCCGCGCGATACCGCAGACCGGCGCGTCACTACTTTGCAGTGGCCTCCGCTTCAGGATCCGGAAAGTGAAAAAAAACCTGCGCAATAAAATAGACCCGGGTTGTTTCTTTCGGCCTTATCCTAGTCGTTCGTCCTGACCAATTTGTTTGATTCTGCGAACACCCACGATATTCCGAAACCGACACTGATCGAGTATTTCTTCTTTACCAGGGGGCTATCCTCGAACGCCGTACCATTCAGATTATCAGCTTGCAGAAATGCGCCGACCCAGAAATTGGGAAACCGCTTGGACAGAGTGCTAAAGAGCTGCATGCCGTTATATCCGCCCCGAGCAAAATAAGCCGGCCGTTCGATCGTTGCATATTGCGGCTTTACTCCATAAAAATAGTCATGATATTTTTTATCGGCAAAGAGGGGGCCGACCGATACTTTTGCCTTCCATGCCGGCTCTGGTTCCCATTCGAGGTCGAGCGAAGGACTGAACAGCCAGCCTGCATTTCCTAAGGTGCCGGCGCCTACCGGGCGCACATTCCGTAACGGAAGCCTGAGAGTCAGGTTGTAGTCTGAAGGTTTGCCGCGTTTAAGGAAAAAGCTAAGCTGAGGCCCGACCTCAACCGTAAGGTCAAGGTTGGGCATGCCCTTACGGGCATTATTCTTATCGCTTTTTACGGGGACTGATCCAAAAACACTGATATCGGCTGCCATCGCATCGGTTTCAAACAGCAATCCCCTGATCCTGTCTCTGTCTACTTGCAGGAAATCACCGCGGTAAACCAGATAGGGGATAGGCAAGACATACGTATGGCGTTGATCCGATCCTCGATAATCCTGAAAACTGGCAACGCCGACACCTGCACCGGCTTCCCATAGAGGAAGATCAGCCGCGAAACACGAAAAAGGCAGCAAGCAGAACGCCCAAGATAAAGCAACAAAGAACCGACAATATCCGGGATTCACGCGCTGAAAAGAAAAATTTCTCATTTTCGGCATGAGAGTGTCTATTTTCTTACCGGAATCGGCATCTCGTGTCCTATCGGCACGGCAGTTATGGAATTTTTGGGGCTGCCATGAATGAGTTTGTCGGTATAAGTCAGATAAACCAGCGTGTTGCGGGCGATATCGATCATTCGCACTACATGCAAAGTCTTGAAGAGAATGGAGCGGCGTTCGGTGAAGGCGTCTTCCTGTTGCGGCAAAGGTTCTGCGATGCGGATCGGGCCGGTCTGGCGGCAGGTAATCGAAATGTCCGACACCTCTTCCGCGACTCCTGCCGCCCCTGCAATGCCACCGCGTTTGGGTTTCGAGACATAACACGCTATGCCTTCGACCTTAGGGTCATCATAGGCGTCCACCACCAGCTGGTGGGAGCCGAACAACTTCCACTCTGTATTGACCGCCCCGATTTCCTGAGCATGCGCAGTCATTGCAAACAGCGCAACCACGATTATCAGGCAGAGAGTCCTATTCATGGGTGTCTTTCCCCGTTGTTGTGTTCCGCAATGAACGCGGATGTTACGGATATCCGATTGCCAAGTCTTTCCGATGACTGAAATTAACTCTGAATTTTCATCGGCAAATCAAAATGTAACTGCGGATGCAGAAAAGACATTGATAACCGCCAACAACCGAAGTATGCGGCTGTTGACATATTTCCCTCCGCGTTATCGTTTGAGCAGGAAATCGCGTGCTCTGGCAACAGCCGCAGAGATGACTTCAAGGATATGGAAAAAGTTTGCTAAATGTTGAGACATGCAGTTTTGATTTACTTTAATTTCGCTGAACGAACCCGGAAATTTTCAGAAATGGTTCTTGACGCCGAATCAGGCAATATACGATTTCATGGGAAATTTCCTGCGTGTGCTGGCCAAGTATCAGTCATTGTCTGTTGGCGACTTGTGCGAAGAGCAGCCGCATCGATACATGTGACGATGCGATCTGCCGCAGCTGACATTACTGCTGTCCGCGCATGGCAGAGGAATAACCGATATGCGGAATTTTGTTGCTATTAAATCTGTATTGTCACATTTTCCCAGCCGGGTGCTGTTGTTGTTTCTGCCCGTTGCATTACTGATAGGTGCAAGCGCATATTTCGTCTATCAGGCTGAACTGCGACGTATGCACACGGAAAATGCGGACATAGCAAAAGACCGGCTTCTTGTCGGGGTCGCCTCCATTGAACGCAATTTGCAGACCGCCGCGCGCGATCTTGATTATCTCGCCAACCGGCGCATCAATTTGCAGTTGATCGAAAATCCCAATGAACGGAATCTGTCCAATATGGCTTCCGATTGGGGGGCATTCATGCAAGCGAAAAAAAATTACGATCAAATTCGCTGGATCGACGAGAAAGGCATGGAGCGTCTCCGCGTCAATTACGCATTGCCGAGTCCTGTTGTTGTTCCGCAGGCAAAATTGCAGAACAAGCGCGGACGCTACTTCTTCGATGATATCAACAGGCTGAAGCAAGGCGAGGTTTTCATTTCACCGCTCGATTTGAATGTGGAGGGCGATCAGATCGAAATTCCGTTCAAGCCGACCATTCGCTTTGGCGTCCCCATGTTCGACAGCAAAGGAACAAGGCGCGGCATTTTTCTGATCAATTATTCCGCAGCCAGCTTGCTGGAACGTTTTTCTTATTTCAAGGGCATCAAGGAAAAGCCGGCCTGGTTGGTGAATCAGTCCGGTTACTGGCTCATCAGTTTAAAGCCTGACGATGAATTCGGCTTCATGTTCAACCGCACCGATTTGACGATGAAAAATCGTTATCCGGGAGCATGGAAACAGATGCTTGCGGAACAGGAGGGGCAATTCGAAACAGAGGAAGGTTTGTGGACCTTCGATACTGTGTACCCGCTAGAGGCTGCGCAAACAGGCGGGTCTGTGCCCGTCTCATCGCCTGGTGGCGAACCGAACAGGAGCAAACGCTTCTGGAAAGCAATTTATCTCCTGCCATCAGATGAATACAACGCAGGCATACAATTATTTACCGCCATGCTTGGGGGCACCGCCATTCTGTTGCTGATTCTTTTTTATATAGGAATCTGGCGTCTGGTGCGATTCCAGGGAAACGTCCGCCGCAGGCTGGAAAAAACGGTGGAAGAGCGAACAAGCGGCCTTCAGGGCGCGATCGAGCAACTGTCCATACAGCAGCTGCGCCTGCGCAGCCTGATCCAGACCATGCCGGATCTCGTCTGGCTGAAGGACCTGAATGGCGCTTACCTGTTGTGCAATCATTCATTCGAACGATTTTTCGGAGCGAGGGAAGCTGATATTGTTGGCAAGACCGACAAGGACTTCGTATCCGCCGAATTGGCCGACTCTTTCCATGCCAGCGACCGGGCTGCCATTGACGCAGGCAAGGCCTATACCCGTGAAGAATGGGTGACGTTCTCAGCGGATAATCATCGGGCGCTGCTTGAAACGACCCGGGCTCCAGTCATTGCTTCCGGCGGCAAGCTGATAGGTGTGCTTGGCATAGGCAGGGAAATCACCGAACAGCGGCAAATCGAGAACACCTTGCGGGAGAAAGAGCAGCTTCTGGCTTTATTCGTCGAGAACGCTCCCGCCTCGATTGCAATGTTTGACAAGGAGATGCGCTACCTTGCTGTCAGCCGGCGTTTCCTTGAGGATTATAAGGTGACGGAAAGCAGCCTGATCGGTCGTTGCCACTATGATATTTTCCCTGAAATTTCGGATGAATGGCGTCAATTCCACAAGCGCGGCATGCAGGGAGAAACCATTCGCGTTGAGGAAGATCGGTTAGTTCGGTCAGATGGAAAAATCGACTGGATGCGATGGGAGATCAAGCCATGGTTTGCGGGGGCCGAGATTGGCGGGATCATTCTTTTCACCGAGGTCATTACCGAACGCAAGGAAGCTGAATCGCGCGAACGGCGCCTGATGAACATATACCGGGCGCTCAGCGCAATCAATGAAGCCATAATCCATGAACAGAACGAGACGGCCTTGTTTTCGCTGGTTTGCAGCATTGCCGTCGAATATGGAGGAATGATATTGGCTTGGGTAGGAGTCGCCGATGCTGACGGCAGCAGAATCGTGCCTGCGGCAAGCTCTGGAAATTCAATGATGTATCTAGATGAAATCGTTGTTTTTACGACGGCCGACGAACCTCGGGGGCAGCGCCCGGCGGGGGTTGCCTATCGAGAAAGGCACTCCGTCGTGGTAAATGATTTCAACAGCGGAGATTCTGTTTTGCCGTGGCGAGAGGAAGCGAAAAAGCATGGAATAAAAGCGATGGCTTCGTTTCCCATACTACGTAACGGCAATTCGTATGCGGTGTTCACGGTTTACAGCGATCAGGCCAACGCATTCGACGATGAAATCGTTCATCTTCTGAACGAGATGGCAGCCAATATCAGCTTTGCCCGTGACAATCTTGACCGGGAAGCTCTGCGGCGGCAGGCTGAAAACGCATTGAAAGAGAGCGAAGCGCGCATGCAGCGCATTACGAATGAAGCGCCTTTCCCAATGATGATTCATGCAGAGGATGGTGAGATTCTGCAGAACAACCGTTCGTTGTCGAAGATTACCGGCTATTCTTCGTCGGAAATTCCGACCATTTCAATTTGGGCCCAGAAAGCCTTTCGCGAGCGCGCTGCACAGGCTCAAGCCGAGATTCGTCTTTTTTACGGCATCAGGGAACAAACCGATAACGGCGAATATACTGTTTATTGCAAGGACGGGACGCGCAGGATATGGCATTTCTTTTCCTCGCCTATCGGGCGGCTGCCGGATGGCAGGCGTGCAGTCATCAGCATGGCGGTAGATATTACCGAGCGCAAGGAAGCGGAAGAATCCCTGAAGCTGGCGGCGATGGTGTATCAGGACAGCAGCGAAGCGATGATGATCACCGATGCGGACAACAAGATCCTCGCGGTTAATCCCGCATTTGAGCACATCACCGGTTATAGCGACGAAGAGGCGACCAACCGCCATACCGACATGCTGATGTCCGATTTGCAGGGCGAGGACGTTTATCAGGCGATCGGACAGACACTCGATGTTTCAGGATACTGGAAAGGCGAGTTATGGAGCCGGCGCAGGAATGGAGAGGCATATGCAGCACTGATCACTATCAACTCGACATTTAATCCTGATAGCTCCGTGCACAGGCGGGTTGTTCTGTTTTCCGATATAACCAAGAAAAAAGAATCGGAAGACCTGATCTGGAATCAGGCCAATTTTGACGCCCTGACCAAGCTGCCGAACCGCAACATGTTCCGGGATCATCTCAAGCAGGCGATAAAGAAAGCGCACCGTGCCAATATGCCGATGGCATTGATGTTCCTGGATATGGACGGATTCAAATATGTCAATGACACGCTTGGCCACGATATGGGCGATATCCTGCTGCAGGAAGCCGCGCAACGGCTGAACAGCTGCATGCGCGATTCCGATACCGTAGCCAGGCTTGGCGGTGACGAGTTCACCGTGATCCTGTCGGATTTGCATGATGTCGGCAATGTCGACCGGGTCGCGCAGCATATCCTGCAAAGGCTGTCCGAACCGTTTCAGCTGGGAGAAGAAGTCGTTCACGTGTCGGTCAGTATCGGCATTACCTTGTATCCGAACGATGCAACCGAAATCGATAATCTGTTCAGGAACGCCGACCAGGCGATGTATGCAGCCAAGCATGAAGGAAGAAACCGCTACCGCTATTTCACTGAATCCATGCAGGAAGCCGCACAGACCAGGATGCGCCTGATCAACGACTTGCGCGGTGCGCTGGAAGGCAACCAGTTCGAAGTCGTCTATCAGCCGATAATCGATCTTTCTACCGAAGATATCCATAAAGCCGAAGCCCTGATTCGCTGGCGCCACCCGACACGCGGGCTGATCAACCCAATCGAGTTCATCTCCGCGGCAGAAGACACCGGTATGATTGTCTCATTTGGCAACTGGGTGTTTCATCAGGCGGCGAGCCAGGCTGCGAAGTGGCGAACAATGCACCACCCTGAGTTCCAGGTCAGCGTCAATATTTCGCCGGTTCAGTTTCAAAACGGGAATTTGAGCCTTTCCACCTGGTTCGAATATTTGCAGAAAGTCGGATTGCCGGGACAAGGGATCGTGGTCGAGATTACCGAAGGGCTGTTGCTGGATGCCAGCACCAAGGTCAAGAATCAATTACTGGCATTTCGCGATGGCGGCATCGAAGTGGCGCTGGACGACTTCGGGGTAGGCTATTCTTCATTGTCGTACCTGAAGAAATTCGACATCGATTACTTGAAGATAGACCAGATTTTCGTGCGCAACCTGACCAAGGAGTCGGACGACCTGGCGCTATGCGAGGCGATCATCGTCATGGCGCACAAGCTCGGCATCAAGGTCATTGCCGAAGGGGTCGAGACAGTCGAACAGCGCGATTTGCTCACTAATGCCGGGTGCGATTACGGTCAAGGCTATCTTTTTTCAGGGCCGTTGTCCGCGGAAGAGCTGGAAAAACGATTACTGATGTAAAAATGAAAAAAGCTGAAGGAACGAGGCTCGTTTCGGCTTCCTGCTTAAGCGAAAAATTCTTATACCAAGATGCATATCAGCCAACAAACCGAACTGGTTTTAAAAAGCCCTGGCGACTTCGCCATTCGGACTCTGAAAAGCTTTCGCGCCAACCAGGGACTGCTGCTGGCAGGAGCGGTGGCCTATTATGCGCTGCTGTCCCTCGTGCCGCTGATGATCCTGATAGTGATTGCACTCTCTCACGTCATCGACCAGGCGGAGCTGCTGCAAACGATGGGCCGCTATCTGGGATGGCTGGTTCCAGGACAATCCAAATTGATCATAGGCGAGCTGGAAAGCTTCCTGATCCATCGCAGCGTCATCGGGTGGGTGCTGCTGGTCACCATGATATTTTTCAGTTCGCTGGCCTTTGCCGTTCTGGAAAACGCCATGTCGGTCATTTTCTTTCATCGATTCGCCATCCGCAGGCGCCGTTATTTAGTATCGGCGATTCTTCCCTATTGCTACATCATGTTTCTGGGAGTGGGTTTTTTGCTAGTGACGCTAGTGGCGGGAAGCCTTCAGGTGATCGGGGAGGAAAGCCTCAATTTCCTGGGCATAAGCTGGTCCCTCGGAGGGGTTTCGGGCGTGCTCTTGTACCTGCTTGGCTTTTGCGGCGAGATCTTCGTCCTCACCTCGATTTACCTGGTCATGCCAGTTGGGCAACTGTCGCTACGCCACGCGCTGATCGGAGCAGTCACCGCTGCCGTATTATGGGAAATCACGCGCCATGTGCTTGTCTGGTATTTCGCCACGCTTTCGCAAATCAGTGTTGTCTATGGATCGCTGACGGCAGTGATTGCCATCCTGCTGAGCCTGGAAATCGCAGCGACTCTGCTTTTGTTCGGGGCTCAGGTCATCTCGGAATACGAGCGGCTCGGCCGGCCGGACAGCGACGGCTCGTCCAACCCATTGCGCCGCGGCCAATGAAGCTTGCAGCACGCGCAGCTAAATTTTCTTTCGCTGCTCGGGCTGGCTTTGCATTCATGAATTCCAGCAGCGCAGTTGGTTCGCCACCTGCGCTTTGGCGGTCGACTCGAGCCGCTGCATCAACTCAAGATTGACCGTATGCAAACCATGCGACTCATGAAGATGGGATGCCATCTTCAGCATTAGTTTTGCGGTTTTTTCGGCATCTGCCAAGGCACGGTGAAATACGTCGTCCGCCTCGATACGGGCGTACCTTACCAGCGTTCCAAGCTTATGGTTGGGGGCGTCTTGAAAAACGCGCCGTGCAATGCGCATCGAACAGATCATCGGCTGCCTGGCCTGCAGGCCGATAAGCGATAGCTCGGCATCGAGGAATTTCCGATCGAACGCGGCATTGTGCGCAACCAGCGGCGTGTTCCCTATGAAATCGTGAAATTCACGCATCACCTCGTTGCAGGGAGGCGCCTTGGCAATCATCGCGTTGGTGATGCCGGTCAATTCCTGAATAAAAAACGGAATACGGACTCCGGCATTCATCAAGCTCTGAAACTGCGCCGTTATTCGTCCGTCCTGAACCAATACAGCACCGATTTCCGTTGCCCTTGCGCCGCTGTTCGGCGCCATTCCGGTCGTTTCAAAGTCGAGCACGATAAAAGGTTCACGCATACGCATCCCTGACTGAATCAGGTTGAATTATCGCTCAGATGACTGCATTGCGCTTACACCGACTTCATGCCGGCCTGCCTTTTTGCGCAGCTTCGATAATTTGCCCGATGCGCGTACGCATTCGAGCCAGGTGGGAGCCTTCCCAATAGATGTTTTTGCAATCGGTGCATTCGAAAAAACGCTGATAGAACTGCCTGCTGCGCTCCGGCACGCGATACGCTACTGCGTCCTTGTCAACGTCGTTCAGCAGTCCGTTGCAGCGCAGGCAGCGTGTAAAAGGGCATATAGATCGCGACAGGTCCAGGCGCGCGAGCACTTCCAGCACCTGCTCGTCGGTTGATCCGGCATGGAGATAGCAGCCGCGCACGATCGCCTTGTGCATTAGCAGGTTCCGGTCCCGGCTCAATACGATGCGGCCTTCGTCAACCGAGATGCGGACAATTTCCTGATCGTCATAACTGCTGCGGTATAGCGCATCGAATCCCAGCATGCGCAACTGCTTCGCCAGCCGGCCCAAGTGCGAATCGGCGACAAACCGGTCGCCGCGCAAGGGGCGGGAAGGCAGCATCAGAACAGGGGAAATATCCAGCAAGCCAAAAGAAGGATAGACGCTGACGTGGTCGCCGTTCCGGATGCGTGACGAGAAATCGACCGACTCGCCATTTATCAGGATAAGCTCGACTTCGGTATGCGGCACGCCGAACGCCTCGATCATGTGCTTTACCGTCGCCTCATCCGGACATGTGCGGCAAACAAGTCGATGCCTGAAGCCTCTCGCCAGAAACTCATTGAGCTCCGCGTAAAAGCGAAAATAGGCATTGGCGGTCATTTTTGCAATCAATAAGCGGTTTAAAGCCAACAAGAGCGACTAACCTGCACTTTCATCCCTGTCAGAACGCAAGCTGGTGCAGTATGGCCAAGACTTATCAAAGGTTTATTGATATATGTTGCGCTCCAAGTGCGGCAACACAGCCATTATCCGGTTTATTTGGCGGACTCAAGAGGAGGGCAAGCATGTCCGGATGGGAAAAAATACGCCGAGCAATAAGACTGGATGGAGAAGACATGAGCTGGAAGAAAATCGTGCTCCTGCTTGCTCTGTTCTGCGGCTTGCTGTTCGCATGGATTCAACGGTATGAAATTAAAACCGTTGAGGGGAAATGGGGCGCTTATCGCCTGGACCGATGGACAGGCGCGACCAGAGTGATAGCGAACAACCGGCAAACGGATGTAGATTATGAGGTGAAAATGAACGACATTCCGTCTTCTCATACTTCTTCCAAGGTGCATCCCGGTGCCTGCGAAACTATAGGGGACGCAGGGAGGGTTTAGCCAGCTTATAGTACTCAAAATACCGTTCCGGACAAATGATGGAAAAAGGCAGCGGTAGCCATGCGGTAGATGCAAAATAGTCGCGGCCCGGAAGAGGATGCAAACATAATTCTGGCAACTCGGGCCTGATGCGATAAAATTATGCAATTGACAATGCCATGTCCCGACACACTCGCTCGCCTAACCTTTCGTCCACATCAAACCTGATGCAAGTTGCGCTCGGCTAATATCTGTCCAGGCGCTGCATATCCCCGACACATGCTTACCTACGCATTTACCATTTTCATCAGCGCCTTCCTGTTGTTCCTGGTTCAGCCCATCATCGCAAAGCAGATCCTGCCCTGGTTCGGCGGGTCGGCCGCCGTCTGGACTACCTGCATGGTTTTCTTCCAGTGCGTTCTGTTCGCCGGTTACGCTTATGCGGATTGGACCAGCCGGCGC
>Ga0366808_1118_pt1 | contig 11077 bp, 10 predicted proteins | sample TotcelN113001M13_FD_207020 | JGI IMG/M metagenome (GOLD analysis project Ga0366808, IMG submission 207020) | Enriched cells from coal bed in the Powder River Basin, Montana, United States - Total cells N11 rep3 HSBNCT.N11.300.1.M13 ... | reverse complement strand
TAAGTTTACTTTAAAAAAAAGAGGAAATCTTCACTGGTTTAGAGAATATGAACACCACTTTAGGGGTAAATATGAGCACGGGAATCTTAGTTTAAGGAGAGCACCATATGACTTTGAAGGATTCCAGGCATCTCCGGTATCTACAGCATATTACTGCAACTTTTTTGCCGGCGGAATTTAAGGAAGCGTTTAAATGGCATCTTGCGGCAATTAATTTCCAGAGGTCGCGGAATTTGGCTCTTCTTCTTTTCGTAGTAAATATTGCTCTGATCATTAGTGATTTTATTATTTTTCAAAGCGGAATGTGGGCCATAAAGCCCGAATATAAGCTTCTTTATCAGGCTCATGCAGCGTCTACGGTGATCATGCTCCTGCTTGTTTTGCTGTCAGCTGTCTTGACCGCCAAACCCAATTTGCGCTGGCAGTCCGGGTTTGCTCTTCTTACTGCAAGTTGTATTTATCTGTATGCGGTTATTGTTTCCGGAGGAATCGATCAGCTCATCCACCAGCAGATTTCGGTATATATTCTTGTTGTTTTTACGATTTCTTCGTTTATCTATTATCGGCCATTGGTCAGTTTCTTGCTTTGTTTTGGTTTCTATATCCTTTTTGTGGGACTGCTTTGGAGATTCCAGCCGGATTACAATATTCTGAGAGGGCATATCATTAATGGCAGCCTGGCTGCTCTGGTGGCCTGGGTCTTTTCGGTGAATCTCTTTCGGCTTCATGCCAGAGATTTTTGGCGCCAAAAGTCACTGGAAGAGATAGTTGCGCAGCAGAAGGAAATGTATGAGGAAATGAAGAACCGGAACCGGGAGAAGCTCAATCATCTGGCTGCTATTGTGGAATCCACAGATGATGGGATTATCGGTATGTCCACGGACGGAACTGTTTTCTACTGGAACCAGGGTGCGGAACAGGTCTATGGCTATACAGAAAAAGAGATGGTCGGGAATTCGATCCGTACGATTTTTGTAGAAGATCAATACGATGAGTTAGACCAGATTTTTGAAGGTGTTCTGAACGGGGAAAAGATTTCCCATCTGGAGACGGAACGGCGTCATAAGAATGGGCGAATCGTCGAGGTTTCACTTACGGTTTCTCCGATAATTGATGAGACAGACAAAATTATCGGGATTTCGACAATCGTTCGGGATATTAGTTCCCATAAGCGGATGGAACGGGAGCTTGATCGACTTGACCGGCTGAATCTGATCGGGGAAATGGCGGCAAGCATCAGTCATGAGGTTCGGAATCCAATGACGACAGTGCGTGGCTTTATGCAGCTGCTCTATGATAAGGAGGAAAATAAGAACAACCGCTCTTATTTCGACCTCATGATCGAAGAGCTGGATCGGGCGAATTCAATTCTCACCGAATTTTTGTCGATCAGCAGAACCAAGGTCACAGAGCGGAGATCCCAGAACTTGAACGTAATTGTTAATTCGATGCTGCCTCTTTTGGAAGCAAATGCGGTATCAAATAATCAGAGTATCCATACCGAGTTAATGGAGATCCCTGATTTGATGCTGGACGATAAAGAGACGCGTCAGGTTATTCTTAATCTTTCCCGCAATGGGATTGAGGCTATGGCAAAGGGAGGGATCCTGACGATCCGGACCTGCCGAGAGAATGATGAGGTTGTTTTGGAGATTCAGGATCAGGGACCCGGGATCAGTCCGGAATTGCTGGAACGGCTGGGTACTCCGTTTTTGACGACTAAGAATGAGGGTACAGGTCTGGGGCTGGCGATTTGTTATGGTATCGCCGCCCGTCATGATGCCCGGATTGAAGTGGAAACCGGGGAAAATGGCACGACCTTCCGGGTAAGATTTAAAAGATAAGTGGAAACGAGGGGACAGGTCCCTCGTTTCTTTTTTGCCCTCGTTTGCCGTTTTGAGGTGTACTTCTCTCACCGTTTTTATGTCGAAGATTGACAAAACTCTTGCAATCCAGTAAGAGTGCGGCATAATAGAAATATACAGAACATATGTTCTGTTTTGTGCCGATGGTTGATCTGCGACTGCAAAAAGGGGGAGTGCAGAATTTATGGAGATTTCAGGAGATCAAGCTAAGAAGGGGAATGGAGTGGTCTGTGAGTCGGCGTTGGCCTATGGAATTGAAGAGCCGAATGCCATTCGTTGGGCTCGGCTGCGGGCGGGAATAACGACTCAGCGTCAGCTGTCACGGATAACAGGATTACATCCCACCATTATCAATGAACTTGAACGGGGAAAACGTACCTTGAACCCAAAATGGGCGCTTCTGATCGCTGCGGCAACCGGTGTAAACTGGCAGGATCTGATGCGGGAAGATGAGTGATTAAGGCAGGCACAGGCTTTATTTAGACTAAAGTCTGTGCCTGCCTTTTTAAGCATATCTGAAAGTATAAATCAGGCAGCGTAAGAGCAACTAATGAATCCTGGACAAATTGACGTATAATGGAGAGAGGACAGATAAAGGAGAATACAGCCAATGAGAAAAGACAGCATTCAAGATCGGGAGAAGAGGACCGGTCTTGCAGGAGATAATTGGCCGCAAAGGCTTTTGGAATGGTATTGGGAGGTAAAGCGTGATCTGCCCTGGCGGAGAACCGGCGATCCGTATAATATCTGGATTTCCGAAGTGATGCTTCAACAGACACAGGTCAAAACGGTGATTCCGTATTATCATAATTTCCTGAAAAGATTTCCGGATCTTAGTGCATTGGCCCAGGCGTCCCTGGAAGAAGTGCTGGAATTATGGCGCGGCTTGGGCTATTATTCGCGGGCCAAAAACCTTTGGCAGGGTGCCCGTTATGTACTTGAGAGTGTTCAGGGAAGAATGCCGGGGACGTATCAAGAGCTTTTGAAGATCCCTGGAGTAGGGGAGTATACAGCCGGAGCCGTTGCCAGTATCGCTTATGGGGAATGCGTACCGGCAGTTGACGGTAATGTTAAGCGGGTAGTATCGCGCTTCCTGGCTTGGGCCGAGGAGATTGAAAGTGTCAAATCCCGCCGGCAAATTCTTCAGCACCTGGAATCCTGGCAGCCGCAAAATTATGCCGGGGATTTTAATCAGGCACTGATGGAGTTAGGGGCAACCGTCTGTACTCCGAAGTCCCCGCAATGTCCGGATTGCCCGCTTCATGAAGGCTGCTTGGCCTTTATTCAGGGCAATCCTCTGGTCTTTCCGGTAAAGCGAGGCAAGGTAAAGATAACCGAGGCAATTCGTCCGACACTAATCCTGCTGCATCAAGGGAAGGTACTTCTTAAAAGACGTCCGTCAGAAGGGCTTTTGGCGAATCTTTGGGAGTTTCCGGGTGAGGAGTATCTCATTGAAAAGTCAGAGAAGCAGAAGACGGGCAAAAAGCGTTTGTCACCGGAGCTTCTGGATCTGAAACAGTCAGCGGTGCAGGAGATGGGATCAGTAGCCGAGAGTCAGGCCGGGTATGGGAGCTCAAAAGACCTGGTGGTAAGCACGGAAAGGTTGACTGAGCTGATTGACGGACCCACAGGGGATGATGACGAGGGCTTCCCTTGGTTTGCTCTTTACCGCAATCAGGTTGCGGACCGGACCTATGATCAGGCAGTGGAGACGCTGCTTAAGGAGAATTCGCTGATTGGCGGGCCTTATATCCATACTTTCAGCCACCGACGCTGGAGCATTTACTGGATAGTCCTTGATCTGGACCGTGCTTTACCGGGTAGGAACAGCAGCGAAGGCGAAGCAGGAGCAAAAGCAAAAGCAGAAACTGTAACTGTAACTGAAGCAGTAACTGTAACTGAAGCAGTAACTGTATCTGAAGCAAAGAAAGGCGGGGAATACCGCTGGGTTGATCATCAGGAACTGGAGAAAATCGCCTTGCCCGTAGCCTTTCAAAGGGTGTGGGCTTTATGCCTTGCCGGACAATAAAGCTTGTTTACCGATCTCAGGGACAGGCATTGACAGAAAGCACAGCAAAAAATATACTATAAACAGAACATATGTTCTCGGGCAGGAGAGCGGTTCACACTGAATCTTCCTGCCCGAAGCAGTGTGAATACGAACTCTTGTAAAAGCAGTCGGCAGGGCCGGCTGCTTTTTTCCGTAGAACAGGTTCAATCTCTAAAGGAAGGAGGTGTAAATATGGCTGTAGTAGCAACTGCGAAGGATGCAGTCCTTGTTGTCGGCTATCAGGTCGGATTAACTGAGGATGGTGCACCGAAGCTTCGCCAAAGAAGTTTCCCCAATGTACGTTCAGAAGCCCTGGATCAGGATGTCTATGAAGCAGCGGCCGCTCTTTATGGCTTGCAGGATTATCCGCTGACCAGTGTGCGCCGGGACAACCGCTTTGACCTCATTGAGGAGTAAGGTGGTTCAGGGACTAGAGTAAGAAAGGAGGTGTCTTTTAAATGGCAACAACTAACAAAAAGGTTCTGCGCATGAACTTCAATACTGCTATGGGAGGTGTGATGTCGCTTACCCTTCCTGACCCCAAAGAAGCGGTAACTGCGGTAGAGATCGAGGGTGTGATGGATCAGATCATCGCCGGGGATATTTTCCTGACAGCAACCGGTGCTCTTACCTCGAAGCGGGATGCAAAGATCATCAACACCGTAACCGATGATCTTTATGACCAGCCGGCTGTGTAAGGAGAAATAAATAAGGGAAGTGAGGAGAGGGACGGAGGCAAAACAACTTCGTCCCTTCTTTCGCGGTAAACTCGTCTAATAGAAAACCGGGCTAAAGTGCTTTTGATGATCAGCACTAGTAAAAAGTGAGAGGAAGGAGAACAAGCATGGAAGAAATGTTGAGATTGATAGGAAATTTCGGTTTTCCGATCGTTGTCAGCGCTTATCTTTTAGTGCGTATCGAAGGCAAACTGAATCAGCTTTCAGAAAGCATCTCAGAACTGGCCAAAGCAATTGCTATCCTGGAGCGCAGCTAAAAAGCTCTCCCCGGCAAAAGGAATCAAACGATGTTTGTCGAATCCCTGTATATACGAGGAGGGACAACTATGTTTAAACCAAACTGGGGTATTCAGCTATTCAAAGGATACAGGAAAAATATGCGGCAAGGGATTACTGCAATCGGTCTTGCCTTGATTTTAAGTATTTCAAGTCCGCTGAGTGTTTGGGCAAGTCCGCTGACTGATGTTCGTTATCTGCTCGAAAATGCTTATGTAGATCCTGTAGATGCTTCAGTTTTGAACTCTGCCACGATTGAGGAAATGCTTGAGAAGCTAGGTGATCCCTATACGGTACATTTCACAAATGAAGAATATCAAAATTTTTTAAATTCCATGGATATGTCGTTTTCCGGAATCGGTGTATATGTTGAGATTATCCCTGAAGGGGTTAAAGTCACTTCGGCCATCACGGGTTCACCTGCAGAAGCTGCCGGGTTACTGGCGGGCGATGTGATTCTTAAGGCGGATGGACAGGTTCTGGCAGGCCTCCCCCAAGAAACAGCCCTCGGGCTTTTGCGTGGTCCTGAGGGAACCTCGGTCCAGATTACTGTCGGCCGCGGCGAAGAATTGTTGGAGTTAAACGTGCTCCGCAAGGCGATTGAGGTACCGACGGCGAGCGGGGAATTACTCAAAGGGCACATTGGCTATATCTCACTTCAGTCGTTTGGTGAGAATACAGCCGAGGTTTTTGCCGGAGTTGCCAAAGATCTTCAAGCCAAAGGGGCAGATTCCTGGATCATTGATGTCCGGGATAACCCGGGGGGTTATCTGACCACAGCTTTAAACATGGCGGGCTTCTTTATTGGCGATCAGACAGCGATGCAGACGAAAGAACGCATGTCGGAGTCTGCATCCTATTATAAAGGGACAAAACAGGAATTCATTTTTGATGAGCCTGTCATGTTTTTGACCAATGAAAACAGCGCCAGTGCTTCCGAAATTCTGTCGGCAGTGGTTAAGGATTATCACAAGGCGATGATTCTGGGGAATACAACCTATGGTAAAGGTTCGGTGCAAAGCCTCTTCATGCTTAGTGAAGGCGGAGTGCTTAAAATGACAGTTGCTAAGTTCTTTTCTCCTTTGGGCAAAGAAATCAATCATGTAGGGGTAGCGCCGGATCTTAAGCTGGTCGGGAGTGATCCTCAACGTCTGGCCGAGCTGCTGCTGGACACCATGAAGCCCCAAAGCGTGGCTCAGGGGGATACCCTGAGTGAGGAATTCTCGAAGGTACAGCTGAATGTAAATGGTTCGTCATGGGAAATTCCCCTGAACAAGGTGAGAACAGTCGATTATTGGGCAAACTATGCAGAGCTCGTCCGGACCTTATCTCATACAGATCTTCGTAAGGCAAGTGAAAGCGGGTGGACAAATTTCGCCGAAGAAGATTGGACTGCAAAGTGGCCGCTTTTCTATCCTGAATACCAGCCCCTGAATCAGCTGAGTGATCTTCCGCTGGATAAGAAGTTCACGGTGCGTTTTACCGCACCAATCAACTGGGAGACGGTAACCGCGGAGACACTGGAGCTTGTTGAGAGTGAAAGCGGGACGAGGGTACCTGTGGTTTTTGAACCTGTAGATACACAGGCTGTACGGGTTATCCCTGAGGAACTTCTCAAGCCTGGAAAAACTTATTGGTTGATCACCCATCGCGGTATTCAAGGGCAGGACGGGGTATTTCTGGGCCATGGGGCTTTGGCTGTAGTGAAAACTGCCAATAGTGAAGAAATCACGGCCCTGAAGACTATGGAAATACTTAAACCTGCTTTCAATGGAGTGGCAGATTTCATGCCGGCATTTGATATGAAGGATTATGGGCAGGCTATTAAAGATATTAAATAGATTTAGTAAACTCAATATATTAGGTAGTCAGGCTATTAGGTAGTCAGGTAGATTAAGGAGAGTCAATATGGAAGGAAGAAATCCGAATATAGACACCAGGCACTCGAAGACAGTGACTCTGCCCCGCTTGAATCGTCTCCGTCCATCCCTGGAGAGTACAGCTCTGAAAATCATGGAAGAGTCGGGAGAGCTTGCTCAGGCGATCGGTAAATTCCGGGGGCTGAACGGAGAACAGCTTAGAGTGGAAGAAGCTGAAGCAATGCAAATGGTTGCCCAGGAGCTGGTGGATGTGGCCCAGACTGCGGTGACGATGATGTTCGTGCTTGAGGAACAATACGGGATCGATATTGAAGAGATTCTTGAGGAGCATGTCAGGAAGCTTAAGATGAAGGGGTATTGCGATTAGGTATCTCGGCATTGAAGATGTCTGGGTCGGGTAGCTTTACGCACAACGCTCTCTTCGGACGGCTTCGGTTCTGGCTTCACTTGCTTTCCTGTGAGCTTGCCGAAACCCCGATGCTTACTGAATGTGAACCACCGGCAATCTACCACAGGAAAGCTCTGTTTAGCCTTACCGCACCTCAGCCAAATCGTTCGCTTTTGTGCGTAAAGCTACGCTTGTGGGTCCTTCATGGTTCTTGTTTGTTTTGAGGCCATGTTAATGTGAATCTTTTATTACCCTCTGATGCTTCTCTTCAGTCGATTACTGAAGAGGGCATTAGGGGGGCTTTTTGTTTACTCTATTGCTCAGGGATTGACAGCAACTTGGGAAGAAGATAGACTGAATTTGTAGTACAGCAAGTTATAATATCGCTAAAGTAATGTAGTACAGATAATGCGGTGGGATGTCAGTTTATCGACTAGAACCCGAGCGGGTTACTTAAACTAGTTAAGCGAATAGAGTGTAGTGAGGCGAATTATCATGAAACAAGAGTACACGTTAAAATATGGAGAGGGATACCATAATTTTCAGCTTAATCCCGAGAATGTGATTCAGAAGCTCAATGCCAAGGATATTCAACCGGTGGAGAATGTTGAGAAGGAGCTGGAGCGGATACTGGATCATCCGGTGGATTCAGAGCCTTTTAATAATCTTTTTCAGGCTGGAGACAAGGTCACAATTGTTGTGAGCGATATTACACGGCTGGTGAAGCTTCATGAATATTTGCCGGGGATTGTTGGGCGCCTGAACAGCCTGGGTATTCCGGATGAGGATATTCTTATTCTGACTGCCACGGGAACTCATCGGGGGCAGACTCCAGAAGAGCAAAAGAAGATTGTCGGTGAGGATCTTTTCTCACGTCTGGAAATTGTTGACCATGACTGTGACCATTCGGAAATGGTGGAGGTAGGGACTACACCGCGGGGGACAGTGGTTGTTCTTAACCGCCTGGTGGTAGATCGCAAGGTGATTCTCACTGGTGGAATTGTCCATCACCTGATGGCAGGCTTTGGCGGAGGCCGCAAGTCGATTCTTCCCGGGGTGGCCAGCAGGGAAACTATTGCCCAGAACCATCTGCATTCCTTGGACCCCAATGCCCAGCGCTCCAATCCGCTGATCGGGGTGGGAGCTCTGATCGATAATCCTTTGCATGAGGATATGGTGGATGCGGCGCGGTTTGTAAATCCGGAGTTCCTGGTCAACTCAATTATTCATACGGATGGGAGAATAGCCCGCCTGGTGGGCGGACATTGGTTAAAGGCTTGGGAAGAGGGCTGTGGTTGGGCGGATGAGAACTATGGTGTTCCGATTGAGGGACAGGCAGATTTGGTCATCGCAAGCTGCGGCGGTTTTCCTAAAGATATTTCCCTGTATCAGAGTACGAAAACCTTATTTAATGCATCACTTGCCGTGAAGCCGGGCGGAACAATTCTGGTTCTGGCAGAGTGTCGGGAAGGTGCCGGAGCAGAAGAGTTTTTCGGCTGGAACGCTCCCCTTAAGGAGGAGAAGCTCGATCCGGAACTGCGCAGGAATTTCACGATTCCGGGCTATATTTTTTATGCAGCAGTGGAGGTTGCGCAAAAAGCAAAGGTGGTTTTATATTCAACCATTGATCCGGAGCTGGTCAAGCCGATGGGGCTGATCGGGGTAAATTCCTTTGCCGAGGCTTTGGAGCTGGCCCAGGTAGATAAGGAAGATCAGTCTATCATCGTCATGCCTTATGGAGGAGCAACGATTCCGTTATTGCAGTTTAAGAAAGGTTAATCCTTAAAAAATAAATGCAAATTGACGACAGTTTATAAAATAGTTCATTAAATAGTTTATAAATAAATCCAAGCATTTTGAGCCAAGGAAAGAACGTTTTACGTTTTAATCCTTGGCTCTTTTACGTTGGTGTTATAAAAAAGGTTGATTTTGGGAAAGAATAGAAATAATTCTTAATCCTAAGAGGTGATTTTGTTTGCCACACCGACGATGCCGGAAACCCTCGGCGATTTTCCTTTGCTGGATCATGACCTTATTCTGGTGGCAGGGTATGGTTTATCCGGTGAATGGACAATCCGGTACGAGTACAGCTGATGTACAAAGTGCCAAGGTACAAGCAACAAGCACTGCAAGCCATGAGCCTGGTTTGCAGGAAGGAAAAAAGCTCATTACAATCCAGCGCGGAGAGACTTTGACTGGGATTGCTCGGAAGTATCAGACAACCCTGGATCAACTGATTAGTTTAAATGGGATCAAAAATCCGGATAAGGTAAAGGCCGGCCAAAAAATTTGGGTCACTGTACCGGTACCTGAGGTCAATAAGGCCACAGTTGACACACAAACTGCTGAAACCGAGAAGGACATCAAGATCGAGAAAAGCTCTGAATCAGCAATTGCTTCAAAACTTTCTCAAGGCTCAAATAAAAATAACCTGTTTTATATCAATCATGTCATATCGGCCATAGCCATGGTAAAAGCCAAATCTGTATTGACTGTAGCACAAAGCGCTCCTGTCGAAATGATTGAGATTTTTGTCAATAACGACAGCGAGCAGGAAAACTATACTATTGTTCTTGAACCAACACCTGCAGAACCGATTCAGGTTGAAGAAACCAAAACAGCTGCAGTCACTGAAGCAGCTGTAGCCGCATTTGCAACGGTTCAAAAAAACGAAGCAGTTCAAAACACAGATGCCACAAATCTTTCGCGAGGGGATTCGTTCTCCAAGGAAGACATCGAATTGCTTGCACGTGTGATCTATGCCGAAGCACGGGGAGAAGATTTTGAGGGTCAGGTTGCCGTAGGCGCAGTAGTGTTAAATCGTCTGGCAGATCCCCATTTCCCTAAAACCGTTCGTGCTGTAATTTATCAGCAGGGTGCCTTTACGGCAGTCAGTGACAAGCAAATCAACCTGAAACCGGATGATGAAGCTTATCGTGCTGCTGAGGCAGCTATTGCCGGTGAAGACCCAACTGATGGAGCGATCTACTATTACAATCCCAAGACCGCTACTGACCGCTGGATCAAAAGTCGTAAGGTCATCAAAACAATCGGGAATCACACATTCAGCATCTAACGTAATACCCATCATATCAGGAACTGAGGTAATATTGGAAAAGCCTGCTTCGCTTTGCGAGGCAGGCTTAAATCGTGGTATGGGTTGGGTTTCCCTGACCCTTATGCAAACGAAATACCGTGATTTCCGGAGGGACATTGAGGCGGAGCGGGATGGAGCTTTCCCCGATGCCGCGGCTGATGTAGAGGGGAATTCCTTCGATCACATGATACCCTTCATAGATTCCCATATCGCCAAGAAAGGTGTTGGTGATGAAGGGCCTCATGCCGGGAAGACGAATTTGTCCGCCATGAGTATGACCGGTGAGGAAAAGCTCTGCCCCAAATTCCAGGATTCCATCCAGACAATCGGTGGAGTGGGCAAGGGCAAGCCGGAAGGAAGAAGAACCAGAGGATTCAAGCAGCTTGGCATAGGCTTTGGGGACATCATCATGGGCTGTGGCAGGGTCATCCACCCCAATAATCCAAAGATCCAGGTCTTTTAAGTACTCGGAATCATTAATCAGAGTAACCCAGCCTAAGCCGGTCAGGAGTTCCTGGTAGCGCTTGAATAAACTGCGGGAAAAGTGGGAGTAATCATTGTTTCCCATCACCATATATTTGCCATAGCGGGCATTTAAGCCTTGAAGATAGGTGGGGACACGAGGGAGATCAGAGCGTGCCGAGATCAGGTCTCCGGTCAGGACAATCAGATCTGGAGCCGCAGAATTAACCATATTGATAATTTTTTCAGAAGAGAGGGCGAGTCTTTCCAGATGGAGATCGGAAAGCTGGACAATGATCTTGCCATCGAGGGAAGGCGGAAG
>Ga0366808_1116_pt1 | contig 11118 bp, 10 predicted proteins | sample TotcelN113001M13_FD_207020 | JGI IMG/M metagenome (GOLD analysis project Ga0366808, IMG submission 207020) | Enriched cells from coal bed in the Powder River Basin, Montana, United States - Total cells N11 rep3 HSBNCT.N11.300.1.M13 ... | reverse complement strand
GATGCCGTCGGTGAAATTGTGCAGGCCGTCCCCGACCATGATAAGCCAGCCGGATTTTCCGGCTTCGCGCTTGTCGTGGCCCGCTTCGTGATGATGTCCGTCGTGTTCGTAATGATGCGAATGGCGCAGTATGGATAATTTTTCGAGCAGGAAAAAACCGAACAAGCCGCACATCAGGGTGAAGAACAGACTATGCGGATTGGCATGCGATTCAAACGCTTCCGGCAACGCATGCAAAAGAGACGTGGCCAACATGATGCCGACCGACAGGCTGACCATGCGCTCGACCATCTTCGACAATAGGCCGAAGGAAAAGATCGCTGCCATCGTGATGCTGAAAGCGCCTGATAGCGCCGTGGCAAGCAGAATATAAGTTAGTTCGGATTGAATGTTGAGCTCCTTTTTGCAACAGAGTTGCAAATTAGAGCATGTGGATGCTTTTTAGGCAACCGGATAGCAGCAATTATTTTGCATTTCGCAAGGCAGACTCTTGAAAAGGCCCAGTCCCTCCTGTCCGGCGGAAAAATTCCCGGCGCTCAAGGCAAGGCTTTGCGCGGCTACTGCAAATGACGATCCGCATTTCATATAAAGATATATTCACCAACCTGCCACCATGGATGAATCCGCCATCCGAATGCATTAAGAAATAACAAGGCTATAAACGCACGGGAAAAAGGCAGTTATTTGAAAATGCAATGGATATTATTTTGAAAAATTATAGGTAATGAACACTCAATCCGCTTCCATTACGCTTTACGAAAATGAAGTGCCTGCTTTTGCAGGAGCTGAATTGGAGCGCCTGTACTCAAACTTGTTCTCTTCGCTGCCAATGCTGTCGGTTAATAATGCAGCCTTTGCGAACACGTATGTTTCTTCAGCCAAAGGAACGGCAAATCACCTTTTTCTCTTTGAAAAAAAAGATCCGGTGGTTCACGTACTTAATGAGGGAATGAGAATTGAAGACGATGAAATAGGCAGGTTCGCCGACTTCATCTTTGAGAAATACCCGTCAGTAAACGTGATATCGCTGCACGCGGTCGAATGCGCGCCAGACGAACTCCATTTGCCATGTCAGCAATATCCGGTTCTGGAAGATATTGTCGCCACCATGCCGTCTACCGCTGAGGATTATCTTGCCAGCCTCGGGAAATCCACAAGGAGCTACATTAACCGGTATTTGAATAAAATGCGCCGGGAAAATCCGTCATTTAAATACGAAGTTTATGTCAAGGATGAAATCGACGAGAGGGATGTACGCGAGCTTATCGATATTCACAAAGCCAGGATGAGCGGCAAGGAAAAAACATCCCTGGTCGATGAGGAGCGAGTGAAAGAAATTCTTCAATTGCTCAAGGAATTCGGATTTGTCGTGATTGCGAGAGTTAATGAAAAGATATGCGCCGGAACGATCAACTACCAAATAGGCGACAACTACTTTCTTGAAACTATCGCTCATGATTCCAATTTCAATGATTATCGAATTGGCACCATTTGCGCATACCTTACAATCTGCGAGTGCATTTCCAGATCAGGAAAGGAATATCATTTCTTGTGGGGTGAATACGATTACAAGTTCAGGCTAGGCGGAATAAAGCGGGTGCTGAGCAATATTTTTATTTACCGATCCCGATCCCATGTTTTTTACAATAGCGATATCTTTCTGAATACGGCATTTAAAATACGTCTCCAGCATATTAGAAAATGGCTTCATGACGAAGCCAGCAGGCAAGATACCCGCACTGCAAAAGTGGCCGGAGGCATTCTTAGCCTACTCCAGAAAGGAAAACGAATCTTGCCATCCTCTTCCTGAGGAACGCGGTTGTTCAGGTTGGCGCAGTTCTTCGGGCTTACTCCCGAAGACATCTAATCAGCCTTTGAAAGCATCCAGTTTTTTCGGCACGCTTATGTTTTTCAAAATCACGTATTGCGGCAATCCATTCGCGTACTGCGGATAATCCTCGCCCTGGATCAAAGGCATCAGGTAGCGCTTGCACTTGTCGGTAATTCCGAAACCATCCTCGCTGATGAAATCCTTCGGCATGAATTTCTCGATATTGGCGACATCCTTGAGATCGGCCATGCCAATCCTGTATTTATAGGGCTCGTCGGATATTCGTTCGATAGTGGGCATGACGGAGTTATGCCCGGCGATAGCAAGTTCCACAGCCGCCTGTCCGAGCTCGTATGCCTGTTCGGCGTCCGTCCTTGACGCGATGTGCCGCGCGGCTCTTTGCAAATAGTTGGCAACAGCCCAGTGGAAACGATATCCAAGCGCATCCCTGATTATGTGGGCCACCACCGGAGCGGCTCCGCCGAGATGGGCATGACCAAAAGCGTCTTTCGTACCCTGCTCAGCCATGAACCTGCCGTTAGGATGGCGGCAACCCTCAGATACAACCACCGTGCAGAAACCGAATTTCTTGACGTTTGCATCGACCTTGGCGAGAAATTTTTCCTGAATGAACTCCACTTCCGGAAAAAGGATCACTACCGGAATACCATGATCGGACAGCAAGCCGCCCGCAGCCGCAATCCAGCCTGCATGCCGCCCCATGACTTCGATTACAAAAATCTGGGTCGAGGTCTTGCACATGGACTTTACGTCGAATGACGCTTCCAGGGTGGAAACCGCGATGTATTTGGCCACCGAGCCGAAGCCGGGACAGCAATCGGTGAGTGGGAGATCATTGTCGATGGTCTTGGGAACATGTATTGCCTGGATCGGATAGCCGAGCCTCGCGGACAGCTGCGAAACCTTGAAGCAGGTATCGGCCGAATCGCCGCCGCCGTTATAGAAAAAATAACCGATGTCGTGCGCCTTGAACACCTCGATAAGGCGCTCGAATTCGCCGCCGCCGTCCAGCATGCCGGTCAACTTGTGACGGCACGAGCCGAATGCGCCCGACGGCGTGTAGCGCAGGGCGGCTATATCCTCTGCAGACTCGTGGCTGGTATCGATCAGGTCCTCGTTCAGGGCGCCGACAATGCCGTTGCGGCCCGCGTAGACCTTGTTGATTTTTTCGGTATGCTTGCGCGCGGTTTCGATGACTCCGCATGCTGAAGCGTTGATGACGGCGGTGACTCCGCCGGATTGCGCGTAGAAAGCGTTACTCTTGGTCATGATGCCTTTCCTCCATTTAGTGGATTCTCAACATATTCCCTGAGCCAGATGATCTTTTACCGAAAAGCGTCAAACTTCATGAATCCGGTTCGGATTCTTCCGTTCGCTCCCTCTTTCTCAAGAGGGAGGCTCAGAATATCAAGGTCTTTCCTGCGTCGCCGCCGTTTCGTACTAAATGCGGCATCCTGTAGCGCTCGTATCATTGCGCCTGATTGCCAAAGGTCAGCTTGCTCATTTTAGCGTCCGGTACCGCATATTCCCTATATTTGGTTTCTACTTAAACCGGTGCAATTCCTTCTCTTGGCGACCGACTGCGGCAAGAGAAGCATCAACTGCCTGCAATGGTCATGTTTTCGATCAGTATCGAGCCGGTCGTGATAGTCCCGCGGGTCATCGTGTCGGCACCCACGGCAACAATCTGTTCGAGCATCGACTTCATGTTTCCGGCTATCGTGATTTCCTGGACCGGATACTGGATGACTCCGTTTTCGACCCAGAAGCCGGATGCGCCGCGCGAGTAATCGCCAGTCACGTAATTGACGCCCTGCCCCATCAGTTCGGTCACCAGCAGTCCTTTGCCGAGCTTCCTCAGCATGGCCTCGAAGTCATCGTTTTTCTTGGTCAATGACGAAACCACCGACAGGTTATGCGCGCCGCCCGCGTTGCCGGTGGTTTTCATGCCCAGCTTGCGCGCCGAATACGACGACAGAAAATAGCCCTCGACCACTCCATTCCTCACCACCTCACGCTTGACGGTCCTGACGCCTTCGTCATCGAACGGCGACGAACCCGTTGCGCCGATGATATGCGGATCCTCGGTGATATTTATATCCTTCGGAAAGACAGACTTTCCCAGCGAATCGAGCAGGAAACTGGATTTGCGGTACAGCGCCCCGCCGGAAATTGCCTGCACGAATGCGCCGATCAAACCGACCGCGAGCGGCGCCTCGAACAGCACTGGGCACTTGCAGGTGCCAATACGGCGCGCATTGAGGCGAGCCAGCGCGCGCTCGGCAGCATAGCGGCCTATCGATTCGGGAGTCGCCAGCTTTTCCGGGTTAAGCGCGTTTGAGTACCAATAGTCGCGCTGCATGTTTGCGCCTCTGCCCGCGATAGGTGCGACTGAGATCGTATGCCGGGAATAAGGGAAACCGCCGATGAAGCCTTGCGAATCCGCGGATATGAAATGCGTATGCTGAACGTTGACGCTGGCGCCTTCGCTGTTGGTCACGCGCTTGTCGACGGCAAACGCCGCATCTTCGCATCGTTTTGCAATCTCGACCGCATCCTCCGCCGTGACCGGCCATGGATAGTAGAGCTGCAGATCCTGCGGATTCTTCTCGACCATGTCGGCATCCGGCAAGCCGGCGCAGTCGTCTTCGGAGGTGAAGGTGGCTATGTTGTAGGCGGCTTCGACCGTCGCTCGCAGCGAAGCTTCTGAAAAATCGGATGTCGTCGCATTGCCTCGCTTCTTGCCGATATAAGCGGTTACGCCTATTACCTTGTCTTTATTCGTTTCGATCGTCTCGATCTTGCCCTTGTGCACGCTGACAGACAGCCCTCCGCCTTCGGTAATGCCGACCACTGCGTCGGAAGCTCCTTTTTCTTTGGCATAACGCAATATGTCGCGCGCCAGCTGCTTCAATTGGTCTTGGGTATGTATAAATACGGAATCGCTCATGAACTTGTCTTTTTCAGAATACGTCAAAGAGGTTATGATAGCAGCCTATGCAACCTGAGAACTCATCCCACGATTAGGAGGGATTGCGAAGGTGCATCTTAACTGATGCAACGCAAGATGCGGCGCCCTCACGGGAAACTCCCGTGCGGGCAACGCAACACAGCGGTGCGCCGCCGGAATTATCCTTTTCCAAACGATTGCGCATTCTGCTTTATGTGATGAGTTCCATTGACCTGATACTGAAAAAACATGCCAAACCCCAATAGAGGCTCCGTCGGCTTTCAGACGAAAGAATTTGAGCAAGAATACGATCGCCCCTCCAAGTCGCAGCTTAAGCGCGACATGACAGCGCTGCAAAAACTTGGCGAGCAGTTGGTCGCCGAGCCGGTGGACCGGGTCAAACGCGCCCCGCTTCCCGATAGTGTGCGCGATGCCATTCTCGAATGCCAGCAGATCAAGGATCATGAAGGACGGAGGAGGCAACTCCAGTTCGTCGGAAAAAAAATGCGCACACTCAACGAGGATGAGGTCGCCGCGATCCAGAAAGCGTTCGACAGTTGGAAAGGCCTTTCAAAAGCCGATACCGCCGCGATGCATGCGGTCGAAAGGCAGCGTGAAAAGCTGCTGGCAAAGGATGCCGCATTGACTGAACTGTTGCAGCGGCATCCGGAACTGGATGCGCAACAGCTGCGCACGCTGATCCGTAATGCGCGCAGGGAGCAGGCTGAAAGCAAACCGCCGAAAGCGTACAGGGAAATTTTCCAGATCCTGAAGCAGTTACGATCGAAAAATGTCGAAGAGAAGGAACCGGAGGAGCAGGAAGATGACGAGTGAAGCGGACGATATCCTGATCGGACTGATCTCGATTTCCGACCGCGCATCGGAGGGCACCTATCAGGATAAGGGAATTCCGGCACTGCGCGACTGGCTGACCTCCGCACTTTCCAGCCGGTTCCGGCTGGAAACGCGCCTGATCCCGGACGACCGGGAGCAGATCGAGAAAACGCTGGTCGAACTGGTGGATGACCGGCGCTGCTGCCTCGTGCTGACAACCGGTGGCACCGGGCCGGCCAGGCGCGACGTCACTCCCGAGGCAACGCTCGCGGTAGGCACCAAGGAGATGCCCGGCTTCGGCGAACAGATGCGCCAAGTCAGCCTGAATTTCGTTCCGACCGCAATCTTGTCGCGGCAGGTCGCGGTAATCCGCGAAACAGCCGACCATGCAGCGCTCATCATGAACCTGCCCGGACAACCGAACGCTATCCGTGAAACGCTTGAAGGATTGAGAGAAGCCGATGGGAAGCCGCGCGTGTCCGGCATCTTCGCGGCTGTGCCATATTGCATCGATCTGATCGGCGGCCCCTACATCGAAACCAACGAAGCCGTATGCAAGGCATTTCGCCCCAAGTCGGCGCTTCGCAAAAAAGAGTAACCGGCTTCCCTCTCGTACAAGAAAAAACCTCCATCACCCATAACCGGCGAGTACAGAAATGACAAAACCTTATCTCGATTACAGTGCAGTTGAAACCGGGCCCAACCCAACCGTTTCCATTATTTGGATGCATGGCCTTGGCGATCACGGCTCCAGCTTTGTTCCTTTAGTGAAAGAATTCGATCTGTCCAAATGTCCATCGATCCGATTCCTCTTTCCGCATGCCCCCGAGCGCCCCGTAACCGCCAACAACGGTTACGAGATGAGTGCATGGTTCGATATCGTCGCAGGCTTCGAAGCGGGCGACTTTGAGGATATTGCGGGCATCAAGGAATCGCAAGGCTATATCGAACAGTTGATCGCTCATGAAGAGGCGAGCGGGATCAAACCCGAAAAAATCATTCTGGCCGGTTTCTCACAGGGTTGCGCAATGGCGCTCCATACTGCTTTGCGCCATCCGGAAAAACTAGGCGGCATTATCGGATTGTCGGGCTATATTCCATTGATACACTCGCTTGATGCGGAGCGGAATGCAGCAAACCAGGATACCCCCATATTTCTGGCTCACGGAAAAATCGATCAGGTTGTGCCGTTCGAGCGCGCGCAAGACGCCCATGCGAAGCTGCAGTCGCTAGGCTACAACGTCGAGTGGCATGAATATCAAATGATGCACACGATAGACATGGCGGAAATTAACGACATAAGCGCCTGGCTGACCAAGGTTCTGGCTTCTTAATAACGTCAGTTTGCGATACATGGGGCGCCAAGAGAGCGGCATCTTGCGCCTTATGCATCGCGATGTCGGCGCAAGCCGGCAACCGAACTGTTCTCCGCCCCGGCTTATCGGTCGCACTATCCCTGAGCCGGCCTTTCAGATCGCCTCGGTTGACTTGCGCACTGCCTGTCCCATATCCACCTGCACTGCCTTATCCCCTGCCGTCAAATAGATCTGGTCGTCCTGAATCGTGCATTGAAGCTGCATGTTGCGCTCCGCCAGTTCCGCCAGGGACTGGCAGACAGATGGCGGCAGACTGATCACGGATAGATTTCTAGCGCGGTCAAGCTTGGGTTCGGCCTGTTTCCACCAAAGCTCCGAGTTTCTGCCGTAGCTATAGATCACCACCTGCCGGGAGCGGCCGCATGCCTGCATAATCCGCTTCGGATCCGGCTGACCCACTTCGATCCAAAGGTCGATGGCGCCGGTCAGATCCTTCCTCCACAAGTCGGGCTCGTCGATTTCGAACAAGCCCTTGGTAAAGGACAGGGCCTCATCGGCATGCCGCATGAATGCCAGCAGGCGCACCATCATGCGTTCGCTTGTCTCGGACGGGTGTCTGGCTAGCGTCAGTGCATGCTGCTGGTAATAGCTCCTGTCGATGTCCGTAATTTGCACATCCGCCTTGAATATCGTTGCTGCCAAAGCCATTTTTTTCAGTCCGTTCGTTGTGCGGTTCTGCCGGGCTGGCTCATGAATCCGCGTTGTGTTCACATTTTCCCTGCGCCTATAGCACAAAAGCTCGAATATTAACTTGCAAAAATACCATCAGTGCAACAAATTTGAGATTTGTCAATATTTCCTGCTGAGATAGTCATGATAATTCCCTTATGCAACTTGCATAACTGCAATTCATTTTTAATCTGAACAGGGTGAAATCATGCACCACACAGAGCGAATTATCGAGGATATGGTACGGGCAACCTGCAAGGGAAAGTCGGATATGCGAGCCAGGCATCTTATGCGTGAGTCGCTGCGCAGCCTTGTTCGTATGGCAAAAACGGAGAAGCTGTTGGAAATCAGGAACAGCAGCCTGAAACTGGCATGCTCGTCCGGCAAGTTGGCTTCATCGACTTTGCATACCGCGCCGTGACAACGATCTCAATCGTATTTTTTCTTGCGCAAAATAGAGAAGAAGCCTGATAGGGAGGCATTCAACCATCCGCTTCAACTTGGCAGGCTCTTAAATCTCCGACGAGATTATAGGTCCAAGAGCAAAGCGGGTCTATATTCGCCTGCGCCCCACCATCCCTGCCAGCGCTGACATTCCGGAATGATGGGTCCCTTCGCTGATCTCCGCCTCGTAAAATCGGCACTCCACCATATCCACGGATGAAAAGGCTTCGCGCAGCATCGGCTCGGTATAGAGGTGCTCTAGTATCGACGGCCCACCAGTCTTGAACTCCAATTGTCGCGGCGTATATCCCTGTAAGATGACAAGGCCTCCCGGCTTCAACGCGCGGATGCAATTGGCAAACAGCCGGGCGCACATCTCCGGAGTCGCAAATTGCACGAAGATAACGACAACGACATCATAGGTTTCCGGCGTCCATGTCCATTCGTCGATATCTGAAACGTAATAGTTGACGTGGACGCCCCGTTCTGCGGCCAGCTTTTGCGCCTTGGCAACCGCGACCGGCGACAAATCGAACGCATCCACCACCAGTCCCTGCTGTGCGCACCAAACGCTGTTTCTTCCCTCGCCGTCAGCCACGACTAGGGCGCGCTGCCCTGCTGAAAGCAAATCCGCCTGACAGGCGAGATATTCGTTTGGTGCCGTGCCGAATATATACTCCTGCCTGTCAAACCGTTTGTTCCAGGTCTCTAGAGGGTTTGCGAAACCGCTTTTGGCATTTCTCATTTTTGTTATTTCCGAATGAATACAAATTCAACCGAATATCTTCCTGTTTCAATTATGCTTTTCATATCGTCCCAAGATACCGCCCAAGCAATAATTATCCATTTCTTCTCTTCGGGATTGCGCTTAACAGCGAGCGCGTATAAGGATGCGCCGGGTGGCGGTACAAGTCGTCCGAATTGGCAGTTTCGACCACTTCGCCATGATGCATGACCATGACCTGGTCGGCCATGTATTTGACCACTGACAGGTCGTGCGAAATGAAAATATAGCTGATGCCGAATTCGTCCTGCAAATCCTGCAGCAGGTTCAGAACCTGTGCCTGCACCGAAACGTCGAGCGCCGACACCGATTCGTCGCAAACAAGGATTTCCGGCTGCAGGGTCAGGCAGCGTGCAATCGCAATGCGCTGCCTCTGTCCGCCGGAAAATTCGTGCGGATAACGGTGAAATGCTTCGGCTTTCAAGCCCACTCTTTGCAGCAACTGAAACGCCTTTTCCGAACGCTCGCGGTCGTTCGCCTCTATGCCATGGATCCGCATTGGCTCAAGCAGAATCTGGCCGACAGTAAAGCGCGGATTGAGCGATGCGTACGGATTTTGAAAGATAATCTGGATGCGGCATTTGTAGGCAGCAAATTCACGGGACGACATTGCCAGAATGTCCTTGCCACCGAAAAATGCCTGGCCGCCGGTCGCCTTATGCAAACGAAGCAAAGTCATCCCTACCGTTGTCTTGCCGGAACCGGATTCCCCGACTACGCCCAGCGTCTTGCCACGAGGCAAGGTGAATGACACATCCTTCACGGCCTGGAATTCCTTCTTGCCGAATAGACCCTCCCGGCTGAAAAAACTCTTGCTCAAATTCCTTACAACCAGAAGCGGCTCGTCATTTTCCGAATAGCCTCGTTTCCGCTCGGGCAATTCAAGCTCGGTCTGAATGATGCCGTTCAGGTAGTCGTCGATCACAGGCAGGCGCCACGGGCGCGCATCCAGCGAAGGCCGGCAGTGAAGCAAAGCCTTGGTGTAGGCATTGGCAGGCGCGCTGAAAATCTGGCCGGCTTCGCCCTGCTCCTGGATTTCTCCATCGCGCATCACGATCACCTGGTCTGCGATCTCGCTCACCAGTCCCAAGTCGTGCGTTATGAAGAGTACCGACATCTGGCGCCGCTTTTGCAGCGCCGCGATCAATTCGACGATTTGTTTCTGAATCGTGACATCAAGCGCCGTGGTCGGTTCGTCCGCAATCAGCAATTGCGGTTCGCAGGCAATAGCCATTGCGATCATAACGCGCTGCTGCTGGCCGCCCGACATCTGGTGCGGATAAGCATTAATGCGGGATTCCGCATCCGCTATCCCGACGGAGATAATTTCATGCAGCTCTTTTACGGGCCGAACACGGGACAGAGTAATAACGGCTGCATGAAGATTCCGGAATTCGACCGGTTGTACGAGCAATCGCAAAAATTGCCGGCAGGGAAAAAACGCGATTTGCTCTATCATAGGATGACGCGGTTGCTTGAAGTTTACGCGCCGACCCGCATCGGCTATGCGCGTTACCGCAATATGCTGGCCCAGCCCCATGTGATCGGCTACAAGAAACACCCGATCATGCACCATGAATGGGTATACATCGACATCGACATGAAGCGATGAGCGGTAGAAAATATCGGCAGGCTGTACCCTGCTACCATTAGCACGATGGAAAAAACATGAACTTCTTATTACGTCTTCTTCTCCTGCCGCTTGCACTTTATTTTCCCGTAGCCGCTGCCGCCGCTCCGGATGCCGGCAGGGCATTGATACCGGTTCTGAGCGCCGATGAAATAGCTCCTCGATGCGAGCGCGAACTGGCTGGCTTGCGGCGACAGGTAGAAGGCCTGGAACAGATGGAGGATGGCGAAAAACACTACGCCAGCAAACTCTTCCAAATCTGGAACCGCCTGCAGGTTGGGCTGGAGGACCTGCAGGGGCCGGTCGAACTCCTGAACAACGTTTCGCCCGACCCGAGGGTGCGCGGCAACGCCGAGCCGTGCATCATCGATATTCATCGTTTTGCAACCGATATCTTTCAGAACGAGGATATCTACAGAAAGATCAAGGAGGCCGTCCCCGCCGATCAGGTACAGAGCAAGCTGCGCCGCGACATTCTGGATGCGTATGAAGATGCCGGCGTATCGCTGACGCCGAAAAAACGGGAGCGCATGAAGGAAATCATCTCTCGCCTTGCGCAGTTGGGGCAGGAGTTTGCGC
>Ga0366808_1115_pt1 | contig 11161 bp, 11 predicted proteins | sample TotcelN113001M13_FD_207020 | JGI IMG/M metagenome (GOLD analysis project Ga0366808, IMG submission 207020) | Enriched cells from coal bed in the Powder River Basin, Montana, United States - Total cells N11 rep3 HSBNCT.N11.300.1.M13 ... | reverse complement strand
CGTTAACCGGTTCAACGCTATTCGGTCGAACTGCCTGATTTGACGGAACGCAACCCGCGCCCTTTTATCGATTGCCGGAATTGCAGGCGTCAGCCAATTTTTTCAAGGTCCGTCTTGAACATGGCGCTGCGGTGAAGGTAGTGGGCGGATGTGCCCTGCATATCGCGGACTTCTTCATCGCTCATCACTCGGACAAGCTTGGCCGGCGCGCCCAGCACGACCGATTTTTCAGGAATATTCTTGTCTTTCGTGATCAATGTGCCCGCTCCAACCATGGAGCCGGCGCCAATTACCGAGCCGTTCAGTACTGTCGAGCGGATGCCGACCAGCGCGCCGTCGCCTACCGTGCAGCCATGCAGCATGGCCATGTGGCCGACCGTCACATTTTTTCCGATCGTGAGCGGAAAGCCGGGATCGGCGTGCAATACCGAGCCGTCCTGAATATTGCTGTTGGCGCCGATGGTGATGAGGTCGTTGTCGGCACGCACCGTGCAGCCGAACCAGACGGACGCTCCCGCCTCGATAACGACGTTGCCGATAATGCTGGCGGATTCGGCAATGAATGCGGACGGATCGATTTGCGGAGTGTGTTTTCCGAGTCTATAGATGGCCATGGTATTTGTTCAACTGGCGAAGCAGGTAAAAGTTGGCTATTTTACCTTTACATTCGAGTTGCAGAAATGCATGCCGGAAACATTGCTTTGCGAACTTTCGCCTTGTCGGCAGACAACCGCATAAATGAAGGCGCGCCGCCGGTTATATAATTGCCGACTTGTACTTAATTTTGCCTAATAAATTTGCCCGCTTCAAAATGAAACCATTCCGTTCCGAATTCATCCAGATACGCAAGCTTCGCTACCACGTCCGCCACTGGGGCCGTGAAGATGCGCCAAAGATTTTCATGCTGCATGGCTGGATGGATATGTCGGCTTCCTTCCAGTTTATCGTTGATTGCCTGCGGCGCGACTGGCATGTGATCGCACCCGACTGGCGCGGTTTTGGCCTCTCCGAGTGGTCCGGCAACGATACGTACTGGTTCCCCGACTACCTGGCCGACCTGGAAGCGATCCTGAAGCATTATTCGCCGGATTCAGCGGTCAAGCTGATAGGCCACAGCCTGGGCGGCAATGTCGCCAGCGTATATGCCGGCGCGCGTCCGCATCGGGTAGAAAAACTGGTGAGCCTCGAAGGGGGCAGTTTGCTTGAGAGCAGCCCGGAGCAGGCTCCGGGCCGTTACGCGCAGTGGCTCGACCAGGATAACGATCCTCCCGGCCTGCGCACTTATGCAACGCAGGCGGAAGTGGCGTCGAGGCTGCAGAAGAACAATCCGCGCCTGACCGACGAGCGCGCCGCCTTTCTGGCGCAGCATTGGTCGGCGCAGAATGAACAAGGCGAATGGGCTCTCATGGCCGATCCGGCGCATCGCAAGATATCGCCCTATTTGTATCGGCTGGACGAGGTTCTTTCCTGCTGGGGAGCAATCACTGCGCCGGTCCTGATGGTCGTAGGCGAATTTCCGCTGCTCGGGCTTAGAATGAGCGACCGAAAGGCCGGGCGCGCCGAAATTGAATTCCGTACGGCGGCGATACCAAACTCGGCTATCAAGACAGTTGCCGGAGCCGGGCACATGTTGCAGCACGATCAGCCGGAGGAAGTGGCTCGTCTGATAGAGGAATTTCTCTAGCCTTGCGTGGATCTTCCCGCTGTTCCCGCTGTCCCCTGCTTATGCCTTCGGACGAGTCCGGAACGTGCCTTTATAAATTTTTCGCGTGAGCATCATTCGTGTCAGCGTCGTACAATAGCGGTTGTCTTATTTTAAGTTGCCTATAACGCATGCTGAATCTGGATCTTCATAGTCACTCACGTATTTCCGACGGCACATTGGCGCCCGATATGCTGGTTGCCCGTGCAAAGGCAAACGCAGTCGATGTATTGTCCTTGACCGACCACGACGAAGTGCGTGGGGTAGGGCAGGCTCGCGATGCTGCAACGCAGTTGGGGGTGCGCTTCGTGCCCGGAGTCGAGATCTCAATCACATGGGCCGGTGAAAGCGTTCACATCGTCGGCCTGCAAATCGATGAAAACAATGCTTCGCTTGTGAAGGGGTTGGCTGAAACACGCAGCGGCCGCCTGCTGCGGGGACGTGCAATCGCCGCGAAGCTAAAAGCATTGGGTATTCCGGATGCATTCGAAGGCGCAACGAGATTCGCTGACAATCCGTATACGATGTCGCGCAAGCATTTTGCGCGCTTTCTGGTAGAGTGCGACGCCTGCGCCGACATTCAGGATGCGTTCGACCGCTATCTGAAGCAAGGAAAAAGCGCTTTCGTGCCGCACCGATGGGCTAATCTGACCGATGCGATCAACTGGATCCACCGCGCCGGCGGAGTTGCGGTCGTGGCGCATCCGGGACGCTATCCTTTCAGCGAACTGGCATTCTCCGCATTCCTGGACGAATTCAAACAGCTAGGCGGCAAAGGCATTGAAATCGTAACCGGCAGCCATACTGTCGATCAGTACCAGAAGTACGCAAAGATCGCCACCCGATATGGACTCAAGGGGTCGGTCGGTTCCGATTTTCACTCCCCCGGCGAATCGCGTTTCGATCTTGGTTCAATGCCGCCGCTGCCCGAGGGCGTTGTTCCGGTTTGGCATGATTGGTTCTGACATCTTTTCTAATGCAGACCCGCGAGCCCGGCATCGGATGACGCAGGGCTGGAGATATTCATAACTCCGGCCTCCGGAACCTGTTTTGCCCTTGTTATCATGAGGATGCTCCCCATATTCAGGGTATGAGTTATCGATTCCCGAAAGTGGCCGGGCCTTGCCACGGGAAGTCAAGCGGCACATGCGGCGCGTCATTTCAGGAAAAACTCTTCTGGGCATGCCGTACATAAGCTGTGCAGATTGTCAATAAGCGGTTTTGCGTTTTCTGGCAAGCCCTGGCAAATACAGGTAAAATGATTTCCATATAAGTGTATAAGGCGCCGTGCGTCTAAGGAGTCTTCGTGAACAATATGTTTGGCAGAGCTGCAATCTGGGTGGTCATTTCATCGATCATTCTTATTGTAACGTTGAGGTTTTTTAATGATCGATCGGTGTCTGCCGGGGCAGTGCCGATGAATTACTCCGAGTTTCTCGATGAAGTAAAAGCCAAGCACATCAAGGACGTCGTCATTGATGATCGCACGATTGTGGCTAACTCGACAGATGGGAAAAAATACAAGACCGCCGTCACGTATCTTGACCGCGGCCTGATCGGCGATCTGGTCAACAATAGCGTCAAGTTCGACGTAAAGCAGCCTGAAGAGCAATCTTTCCTTTCCCAGATTTTCATCTCCTGGTTTCCGATGCTGCTTCTGATCGGCGTATGGGTCTTTTTCATGCGGCAGATGCAAGGCGGAGGCAAGGGGGGCGCGTTCTCGTTCGGGAAATCCAAGGCTCGCATGACGGACGAAAAGAGCAATACCGTCATGTTCGGCGATGTCGCCGGTTGCGATGAAGCCAAGGAAGAAGTCGGGGAAGTCGTCGATTTCCTGCGCGACCCCGGCAAGTTCCAGAAACTGGGCGGCCGTATTCCGCGCGGTTTGCTTCTGGTTGGCCCGCCGGGAACAGGCAAGACCTTGCTGGCGCGCGCGATCGCGGGCGAGGCCAAGGTGCCCTTTTTCTCGATTTCCGGTTCCGACTTCGTTGAAATGTTTGTCGGCGTCGGCGCGTCGCGGGTACGCGACATGTTCGAAAACGCCAAGAAGCATGCGCCCTGCATCATCTTCATCGACGAGATCGACGCTGTGGGCCGTCATCGCGGCGCCGGCATGGGCGGCGGTAACGACGAGCGCGAACAGACCTTGAACCAGCTGCTGGTTGAAATGGATGGTTTTGAGCCGAACTCCGGCATCATCGTGGTGGCGGCAACCAATCGTGCCGATGTGCTGGACAAGGCATTGCTGCGCCCGGGCCGCTTCGATCGACAGGTCGTGGTCGGCTTGCCCGATATTCGCGGCCGCGAGCAGATTCTGTACGTGCACATGCGCAAGGTGCCTATCTCTTCCGATGTGAAGGCCGAAATCATCGCGCGCGGCACACCCGGCTTTTCTGGCGCTGACTTGGCCAACCTGGTCAACGAGGCGGCGCTCTATGCCGCGCGGCGCAACAAGAGACTGGTCGAAATGCAGGACTTCGAGGACGCTAAGGACAAGATCGTCATGGGTCCGGAGCGCAGGTCTACCGTGATGCGCGAAGAAGAGCGCACCAATACGGCCTACCACGAGTCGGGCCATGCGGTTGTGGCCAAGCTGCTGCCGAAAGCCGATCCTGTGCACAAGGTTACGATCATGCCTCGCGGCTACGCGCTCGGCCTGACCTGGCAGTTGCCGGAGCATGACCGCGTCAATATGTACAAGGACAAGATGCTCGAAGAGATCGCGATCCTGTTCGGCGGTCGGGTAGCGGAAGAGCTCTTCATGCACCAGATGTCCACTGGCGCATCGAGCGACTTCGATCGCGCCACGAAACTGGCGCGATCGATGGTGACCCGCTACGGCATGTCGGATGCGTTGGGTACGATGGTTTACGAGGATACCGAGCAGGATATGTACTACGGGCGCATGGCGTCGAAAACGGTTTCGGAAGTGACTCAGCAAAAGGTCGATACCGAGATTCGCGGCATTCTCGACCGGCAGTACGATCTGGCGCGCAAGCTGCTGGAAGAGAATCGTGTCAAGGTCGACCTGATGGCCAAGATGCTGCTGGAATGGGAAACGCTCGATGCCGACCAGGTAAACGACATCATGGAAGGCCGCAATCCGCGTCCGCCGAAAGTGATGCCGGTCAAATCCTCATCCGACAACGAGCCGGGCGGTGTTTCTCCCAATGCGACTGCCCCTGCATAAGCCCGGGCGGCGGCTTTTTTAACTAACAAAGATAGTCACATCAAAAGGGTGAGAAGCGATTCTCACCCTTTTTTCTGATAAAAATATGCCAGATCATTTTCAGTGCGGTCGCTACCGCTTCGATTTGAGCGGTGACAAGTCCAGGCCGCTTGTAATGGGTATACTGAACATGACTCCCGACTCGTTCTCGGATCAGGGGAAGTACTTTTCCCTCGACGCCGCGCTGACCCGCGCCGAGGAAATGATTGCGCAAGGGGTCGATATCATCGATATAGGGGGTGAATCGACCCGGCCCGGCTCGGAACCGGTTTCGCTGCAGGAAGAGCTGGATCGGGTGATGCCGCTGGTATATGCGCTGCGCGATTTCGGCAAGCCGATCTCGATCGATACTTACAAAACCGGCGTGATGAAAGAGGCGCTGGCGGCAGGCGCCGACATGATCAACGATATCAACGGCTTCCTCGAGGCCGGAGCGGTTGAGGCGGTTGCCGAAAGCGATTGCGGCCTGTGCGTGATGCATATGCAGCGCAAGCCACAGACCATGCAGGCCAGTCCTTTCTACAGCGATGTCGTTGGCGATGTAACCGTCTTCTTGCAGGAGCGGGTGGCCGTAATGATTGCCAATGGTGTGAAAAAAAATCGGATTTGCATCGATCCGGGGTTTGGTTTCGGCAAGACGCTGGAGCACAATCTGGAACTACTGAAAAACATCGGGAAAATCCGGGCCGCGCTTGATTTGCCTCTGTTGGCCGGTCTATCGCGCAAATCCATGATCGCCGCGATAACGGGCAAGCCGCCGGAAGGCCGGCTGGCGGGGAATCTGGCGGCCATGCTGATTGCGATTCAGCGTGGCGCGCGCATAGTTCGAGTACATGAGGTCGCAGAGTCTGTGGATGCAATCAGGATATGGCAGGCTGTTCAATAACAACGGATCGAATAATGACAAGAAAATATTTTGGTACAGACGGCGTGCGCGGAGAAGTAGGAACGGCACCGATTACCCCCGATTTCGTCATGAGGCTCGGCTATGCCGCGGGTAAGGTGCTGGCAAAATCGAGTCCGGCGCTTGCCAGGCCTACAGTCCTGATCGGCAAGGACACGCGCGTCTCCGGGTACATGCTTGAAGCTGCCCTGCAGGCCGGGTTTTCCGCTGCCGGAGTCGATGTGCTGTTGTCGGGGCCTATCCCGACGCCGGCCGTGGCGTACCTGACTCGTGCCTTGCGTTTGTCCGCGGGCGTGGTGATTTCCGCCTCGCACAATCCGTATCAGGACAATGGCATCAAGTTCTTTTCAGCCACTGGCAACAAGTTGCCCGATGAGGTCGAACTGGCGATCGAGGCTGCTATTGACGAACCGATGCATTGCGCGGTCTCTGAAAAACTCGGAAGGGCACGGCGGCTGGACGATTCGCAAGGCCGCTACATCGAATTCTGCAAGAGCACTTTTCCCAACGAACTGGATTTGCGCGGTCTCAAGATCGTCGTCGATTGCGCGCATGGAGCCGGCTATCACATCGCCCCGCATGTATTTCATGAGCTGGGTGCCGAGGTCATCTCTATCGGCGTGCAGCCCAACGGCATTAACATCAACGACGGTTGCGGCGCCACGTCGCCCGAGGCGCTGGCAGAAGCTGTCGTCGCCAATCAGGCTGATCTGGGCATTGCCCTTGACGGCGACGCCGACCGGCTGATCATGGCCGACGGAAAGGGCGTCATCTACAATGGCGACCAGTTGCTGTACCTGATCGTCAAGGATCGCATGGCATCCGGCCAGATATCGGGCGTGGTCGGTACGCTGATGACCAACATGGCGCTGGAAGTCGCCTTTAGCCAGATGGGGATCGACTTCGTGCGCGCCAAGGTCGGAGACCGGTATATCCTGGAAGAACTGCAAGAACGCGGCTGGCTGCTGGGCGGTGAAGGTTCCGGGCACTTGCTTTGCCTTGACAAGCACACCACGGGCGACGGAATTGTGTCCGCTCTGCAAGTGCTCTCAGCGCTGCAGCGAAGCGGCTCGACGTTGGAACAGAGCACGCAGGAGCTGACGCTCTTTCCTCAGACATTGGTCAATGTCAGGGTTGAGCCCGGCTTCAACTGGCAAAGAAACGAGCAGATGGTCAATGAGATGGAAAAGGTCGAGAAAGAACTGGGCGCCAGCGGACGCGTACTGATCCGCGCATCCGGCACCGAACCATTAGTTCGGGTCATGGTGGAAGCGAAAAATGCGGCCGACGCCAAATTGATGGCGGAACGCATAGCACAAAAATGCAGCATCAGCCCCGTTTTGTGCTGATTTCTTGAAAAATTTCCGATTTCCACTATAAAGATGGGTCGATTAGCGAGTAATGAATTGACCGGAACAGGTAAGCCCGGTATCATTGCACTCTTCGGGGCGTAGCGCAGCCTGGTAGCGCATCTGGTTTGGGACCAGAGGGTCGGATGTTCGAATCATCTCGCCCCGACCAAAATTAAATAGGCTGTCTTTGACAGCCTATTTTTTATCCAAAAATAAGTTCGCTTTGACAAACGCACTTTCAGCCGGCAGCCGGAGTTAAGCTGAAGAGGCCGGATGACGGAGGCAATTGCCATTGCAGGCCGCAAAGCCGCATCTGGCCCAGTCGGATAGAGCATGAGTTTTCCGGTAAATGGGTTGGGGAGTTCTTATTGCGGCTTAATGTAGTTCGCATTACAATTTCAAATCACACCTGTGCGTCGGTAGCTCAGCTGGATAGAGCAATGCCCTTCTAAGGCATGGGTCGGGGGTTCGAGCCCCTCCCGACGTACCATATATTCCATTAAATCAGAAACTTAGCTGATTTTTTATTTTCAGCTTGCCATCATGCTTGCTGTTTTCCGCAATCATGCAAGCACTCGCCATCGACTTCATCTGTCCGAATGCCGGTTTCCGGATCGTGTTGGCTGTTCTTTGCCGCCTATTGCTTCCCCATGACGCACCGGTTGGCTTGTGCCACACCGCTCAAGATCATTTGACGGCAGGCGCGAATTCTATCGGCAGAATATTCGTCCGCATTACCCGGTTTCATTTACAAGGCGCTCTTTCGGAACCAACCATTGAGTGCCTTTTACATTTGATCTATCTCGACAATATTGAGAATAGCTCCAACCTTTTGCGCTCCAGACGGTCTTACTGATGAAGTGGTCGACAGTTTTTTCGATTCGTCATCAATCGTCAACCGTTCCCATCAAGCGCACTGCGGCAGCCGCAGTTGAAAAGGCGATCCATGAAGAAATTATTTATTGCTGCAATTGCGCTCCTGATTGCAGTCCCGTGTTATTCGCAGGCAACCATCGAGAATGGATTCTCGCCCGAAGCAGGAGCCGAAGCACTGGTTTTGAAATCGATTGATTCCGCCCGGCAGACCATTCGCATGGCGGCCTATTCGTTCACGTCGCCACAAGTCATGCGAAAGCTGCTGGATGCGAAAAAAAGAGGCGTGGATATCATGATTGTGGTCGATGAGAAGGGCAATAAATCCAAGGCCAGCAGGGCGGCGATGAACCTGGTCGTGAATGCAGGCATACCGCTTCGCACAATTTCGACCTATGCGATCCATCATGATAAATACATCGTGGTCGACGGCAGGCATGTCGAGACCGGCAGCTTCAACTACAGCCAGTCGGCGGCCAGAAGGAATAGCGAGAACGTGATCGTGGTCTGGAACGACCCGGAATTAGCAAGCAGCTACCTCGGCCATTGGCAGTCAAGATGGGATCAGGGAGTAGCGTGGCGGTCGGAGTATTGACATCAGTCAGGGCAGTCCTGCCGGCATAAAGCAGAATCGCGGCTCACGAGGCCGAGTTGTTCTCGCTATTCAAAACATGAAAGCTGACCTGAAGATATCATGAGTTTACTCGTCAAGAAAGCAAGGCTGTTTGCCGCGAACGCCCATGCGGCAGTACGGCAATGCAGGAAATACACAAATGAGCCGTACATCATGCACCCGTATCGGGTTGCAAGCCTGGTGTCGACGGTACCGCATACCGAAGAGATGCTGGCTGCTGCATGGCTGCACGACACGGTGGAAGACACGTTCGTCACGCAAGAGGACATACGGGCTGAATTCGGAGAAGGGGTTGCCTCGATGGTAGCCTGGCTGACCGACGTCAGGCCGGTGATGGGCAACAGGGCGCCGAGGATCGAGCAGAACCGTCTGCATCTGGCGGCAGCGCCAGCCGAGGTCAAGACGATCAAGCTGGCGGACATCCTGGACAATGTATCGTGCATAGCGCAGTACGATGCGCAGTTTGCGTTCACCTACCTGCAGGAGAAGTACGCGGCGCTGAAGGTGCTGACGCAAGGCGACCCGACGCTGTATGCCAAGGCGTGCCAGACCGTGTTGCTGTGCGCAGGCCAGATCGGCCTGTCCCTGAAGCGGCTGCGCCAGGACAGCGGCTGGCGCCTGGCAGGCAAATGTCAGCAATTAGGGCGTGCATGCCCATAAATGCGCATTCAACTTTCAAAAGTTACTTGAAGGTGCCTCGATACGAGCCTGCTCGCTTTATTGGCTGCGGCGATACCTGTCGCTTACCGGATTACCTTAGATCACACAGGCGGCAATAACAAGTCAGGAATAAATATTTGTGCACTTTCATTTCTGATGGCATTGCTCCAGGAACAGTCGATGAATAAGATGCAAAAACACTATTTCAATTGCCAGGAATGCTAGGGCTCCTACTATTCCGTTTTTGTATCGCGATGAGATGACCACGCCGAAAATTGCAGAAATAATGGTGAAGATAAATACTATTGCGCTTTTCCCCGGCAAGTATTCAGGCGCTTCATTTTCAGTCATGGCCAGCCTCGAGAAGTAATTGTTATCCCCATCCTGATCATGGCATTAAGGTTGAGTATTTAGCCTGATATTTGTCAGGCAGTCAGTCACGGGCGAACGACCATTTCCCATCTTCCGGAATTCATATTGCGCTACAGTAACAATTCAATCGAGCATGAAAAAAGTGCCTTGATATTAATCAATGGCTGAATTGCTTTATGGATCATAACCTTAAGCAATATATTTCCAGTTATCCACAGAATTCTCCACAGAAAATGTGTTTAAGAAAAATTGCAGAAATGAAAATGCAATTCTCTTTTTCATCGGGTTTTATGGTAGTCGGGAAGGATCATTGGATTTCTTTCTTCCCGGAGCCTCGGACCGAAATACTGCCGGAAGCGATGAAGATGACCTACAGGAAAAGCCTGTTATCGGGATGGCTGACATGCCCCCGATCAAAGCCCATATATCTTTGCCGCAAGCTTTGCCGATGCAATATGGTTAAGGGGGGCACATTGGCAAAATGCCGAAAGATAATAGGCGTCTTCGGCATTTTGCTCAACTATCAGATTTGATTGTCGATATTGCTAGGAATTCCTTCGCTGAGTTCCGCTCGCTAAAACACGGTTTATCACATCCTGCCCTATATTTTTCTCTCTCAGGTATCTGACCGCGTAAGCATTTCCATACATGTTTCTAAGCATGATGCCCCTTTCAACAATATCGGCTGTCAATTCATCCTCGCGCAGTAAGGCACGTTCATCGTCTTCGCGTAAATAGGCTTGGTCGGGATAGAGTAATTTGTCGTCTTTGTCCGAGTAGTTCTTGCTCATATTCTCTCCAGGTTGATCTGTCGCAGAGTTTGCAAGCGTTAATTCTAAAAAGTGCGTGGCGACGGCCACGTAAGTTTTGACATCGAACTAATCAAAAAATTCTTGAAGATTAATACCCGCGTTTCATCTTGTTTGGAAATTCATCCCAGGCAATATTGGCAGAATGACTTATATATTTCATTTTTCACTGTAGCAGGCTGCCCATGATGAGCCCGCGAACCGATCCGGCACGATCCGTCTCTAAGGGACATACCTATTATGAAAGGAACGGGATCATGAAAACGTGCATGAGTCGGGCAATGAAACAGTCGCCGCTTTCTCTGCTGTTCGCGCTTGCGCTGGGCGGATGCGCTTCTTACGGGCCGCCCAATGAACCCTATCAATCCGGCAATTACTACGATCAATATAGTCCTGCTTATAGTTATTATCCGGGCCAAAGCGGCTACTACGACCCTTATCAGCAAGGCTATTATGGTTATCCGTATCAGCCCGGTTATTACGGTAACCAGCCGGGCTACTACGGTTATCCAGGATTTTTTTCTCCTTCCCTGTTTTTCGGCGCTTCTTCAAGAGGGGGAGGCGGGATTGGCGTTGGCGCTACCTTTGGCTGGTAGGACTCAGGCGGTGTTTGCCAAACAAGGTTA
>Ga0366808_1112_pt1 | contig 11560 bp, 9 predicted proteins | sample TotcelN113001M13_FD_207020 | JGI IMG/M metagenome (GOLD analysis project Ga0366808, IMG submission 207020) | Enriched cells from coal bed in the Powder River Basin, Montana, United States - Total cells N11 rep3 HSBNCT.N11.300.1.M13 ... | reverse complement strand
ATCTATAAACTCCCCAGTATGTTACAAAGGAGGAAGACAGAATGGCTAAATTTATTGAGAAGATTGATGGATTAAAGCTGAGCCGGAGAAGCTTCATTAAAGCGAGTACGGCTGCAGCAGCCAGCTTATCTTTAGCCGGCTGCGGGAATACCCTGACAACCGCTAGTGCTGAGAAAGCTGTAAGTGAGGGTCAGTGGGTTACAGCGGCTTGCTGGCATAATTGCGGCAGTCGATGTCTAAACAAGGCCCTGGTGGTTGACGGCGTGGTTGTCCGCCAAAAAACGGATGATACGCACCAAGACAGTCCGGATTACCCACAGGCACGGGGTTGTCTGCGGGGACGCTCCCAGAGCGAGCAGGTTTTTGGAGCAGACCGTCTGAAATATCCGATGCGCAGAAAAAACTGGGCACCCGGCGGCGGACAGAAAGAACTGCGGGGCAAGGACGAATGGGTGAAAATCTCTTGGGAAGAAGCCTTTGAACTTATTGCCACTGAAATGAAGCGAATCAAAGACCAATACGGAAATAAGGCGTTCTTCGCTGACGGGGGCCAGGTTTCCAAGATTCTTTCATTATATGGCGGCTATGTGGGCAACTGGGGAACCACCTCCCGGGGAACCTGGCACGGTACCAACGGTCCGATTGGGTTTACCCCATCGGCGGTAGAAGGAATCAATGACCGTCTGGATATGCGCAACTGCGACACTGTCATTATGTTCAGCATGAATCCAGCCTGGAGTTCTGCGGGTAATCCTGCGTATAACTTCCTGCAGGTTAAAAAAGCCGGAGCGCAGTTTATCGCTGTGGACCCTTATTATAATGATAGTTACTCACTGCTTGAAGCGGACTGGATTCCCACGCGGCCATCCTGTGACACAGCGCTGCTCCTGGGAGTCGCTCATACGTTGATCGTTGAAGATAATCCCATGACCAATCCCCTGATTGACTGGGAGTTCCTGAAAAACAACACCATCGGCTTTGATGCGGACAGTATGCCGGAAGGCGCCGATCCGAAAGGAAACTTCAAGGACTATGTTCTTGGAACCTATGACGGCATCCCTAAAAGTGCCGAATGGGCTTCGGAAATCAGCGGTGTAGAGCCCAACCGTATCCGCTATTTGGCCCGGGCTATGAATAAGAATAAAAAGGTGGCGATCATAATCGGTTGGGCATCAGCCAGAACGCAAAATGCGGACAGCCTGCCCCACATGATTATGACCATTGGCGCCATGACCGGACATATCGGCAAACCCGGCCACATGACAGGGGTCAGCTGTCACACCGGCTCCAGCAACGGCGGCCCGGCTCTGGTCAGCGCAGGCAAGGATGGTCTGCCCAGTGTCAGCAATCCCGTGGATGACAGTATGAACCACACCGAAATGTGGCGGGGCATTCTGGAAGGTAAATACAATTTCACTGGCGATATGAAATGGCAAAAAGGTCAAATGCGGGATATCGACATTCACATGATTTATCATGATACCAGTGCCCGTCTGCAAACTGCCGATGGTATGACCAAAGGGATTGAAGCCCATCGCAAAGTGGACCTGGTTGTCAGCCATGCTCAGTTCCTGACCACCAATGCCAAGTATTCGGATTTTGTCCTGCCTTTGACCACAGAATGGGAAAACGTCGGGGGACTGCTCACCGGTAACCGGGAAATTCTCATCATGTACTCACAAATCACCGAGCCCATGTATGAATGTCATGATGACCAATGGATCGCCATGGAACTGGGCAAGCGGCTGGGTGTGGATGTGGCGAAAGCATTCCCGCTCGATGCCAAACAGCAGTTCTTCAACAAAATTGCCGGATCTACGCTTGTAGCTGAAGACGGCATAAAGAAAGGGCCCCTGGTAACCATCACCGAAGCGGATATCGCCGAATGGAAAGTCAAGGGCAAACCCCAGCAAGGCAAGATAACTCTGAAAGAATTCCAGGAAAAAGGAATTTACCAAGTAGCACGGAAACCCGGAGATAATTACGGCTTTATTGCCTTGAAGGAATTCAGGGATGATCCGGCTGCCAACCCTCGTGCTACCAAAAGCGGCAAAATGGAGATTTATTCTGAAGCCCTGGCTAAACGGATTAACGAGATGGGCTACAGCATGATTAAACCGATTCCGACTCATATACCTCCGGTTGAGGGTTATGAGGCTACCTTTAAAGATTGGGCCGGCAAAGTCAAAGGAGATTATCCTTACCAGGTCATCAACCCCCACTATTTACGCCGTTCACACTCTGTTTTTGATAATGTGCAGTGGCTCAGAGAAACCTGGCCGAACCCTGTATTCATCAGTGCCAAAGATGCTCAGGAAAAAGGAATTATGGACGGCGATACCGTCCTGCTGACCAGCCAGCACGGCAAGACCCTGCGCAAAGCCCTGGTTACCGAGCGTTTTATGCCGGGTGTTATCGGACTGCCTCATGGTTCCTGGGTTGATATGGATGAAAAGACGGGAATTGACACCGGTGGCGCAGATAACATTCTTTGCGGTCAGGTATCTACCGGTCAGGGGGCATCAGGCTGGAACAGCTGTGTGGTCAGCTTGGAGAAATACTCCGGAACTCCATTGATTCCCGATGTCCAGAAACCACAGCGGATTATTTTCTAGGAAGGAGTGTGACCAGCTATGGGAAAACTAGGATTCTATTTTGACATGACAGCATGTATTGGCTGCCGTACTTGTCAAATTGCCTGTAAGGATAAAAACGACTTAAAAGTAGGAATTATTTTCCGCCAAACGCGGACCTTTGAAACCGGGGCTTACCCTAATCCTGGAGTCTACCATTATTCAGGCACTTGCAATCATTGTGCCAATCCCAAATGTGTGGAAGGGTGCCCAACCGGTGCCATGCATGTGGATGCCGATGGTACCGTTCAGCATGATAAGGCTAAATGTATCGGCTGTCGCTACTGTACCTGGGCCTGCCCTTACGGAGTTCCGAAGTTCATTAAGGAAGTCGGCAAAGTCAGTAAGTGCGATGCTTGCAAGGAGCAAAGAGACAAAGGTGAAAACCCTGTCTGTGTGGATGCCTGTCCGATGCGGGCGCTGGAGTGGGGCGATATTGAGGAATTAAAGATGAAGCATGGGGATACAGTCAAAGACTTACCCATTCTGGCTAATTCAGCCGTTACCAACCCCTCCGTTGTTATCAAACCAAAGGCGTTGGCTCTGCAAAAAGATTTCAGGTATAAGGAGGTTTAGGAAATGCACGAATCAGCGTTATTGATTTTTTCCTTCTGCATGCAAACTGCAATTGGAATTATGATCTTCACCACCTTAACCAAACAACTCCATCAGGATAAAGAGTTCAAGCTGGCTGCAACAGTTGCCGCAGTTCTGAGCATTATCGGAGTAGCTGCTTCTTTATCCCACCTGGGCCGACCGATGTCCGCCTTGAATTCTCTGGGGAATCTGGGCAGCTCCTGGCTGAGCAGAGAAGTGCTCTCAGCCGGCACCTTCATGGGAATCGCTGTGGTTTATGCGCTGCTGCATTATTACAAGGCGGGCGGTGAAAGCCTGAAGACTGCGCTGAGATGGGCGGGCAGCGCTGTCGGTCTGATCACGGTTTTCTCCATGTCCAAACTTTATACCACAGCCTCTGTTCCGGTTTGGCAAGGTATCAACACTTTTGTTGATTTCTATGCGACCACTCTGGCTGTTGGCGCGCTGGTATTCCTGGTACTAAGCCTCAAGGAACTTCAGGATGTAGACAAACGGATTTACGGCTTCAGCGTTTTGGCAGCGGTAGTTATCCAGGCGGCTGCAGCTGTGCCCTTTGCCATCGGCTTAGGCCTTGAAGGGATGGCTGCTCAGGCCAGCGCGGAAATCCTACGCAGCATGAGCACAGTTATCGGTCTGAAATGGCTGCTTATTCTGGGCGGAGCCGGACTCTTCCTGTGGCCGTCCCTCCAGGTAGCAAGCGTTAAAGCACAATCTGCCTCCACCATCATCTATGCCGCAGGTGTGGCTTTGGTCTGCGGACAATTCATTGGCAGATATGTTTTCTACGCAGCAATGATCACCATGAACATAGGTTTGACCTAAACCACTTTCTGTTTCTTTCCTCCTCAATAATATAGAGCCTGCTATCCGACTTCCCGGAAAGCAGGCCTTTTTTTCTTTGGGCGAAAAAAGCACTGAACTTGAAAAATAAGTAAAGGATAATAATTTGTTAATTTTTTTTAATAGGGAATTAATATCTTTGTGATAAAATACACAATATCTGGGCAACCAACGACTTCGCCTTTCTGATGTGTGAGCCTAAAGCTCGGCGAAGCCGGGTTTTCTTTATAATCTGCGGGATGGGGAAGGAATCCATAGTTAATGTACATATCCATTCTGAGTTCTTAAGGAGGTTAAACAAATCGTATGGCAAGTTTCTTAAAAAAGATTGATGGTTTCAAGATCAGCCGCAGGAATTTCATCAAAGCCGGGACAGCTGCTGCAGCGAGCTTGACCCTAGCGGGCTGCGGAAACACCCTGACCACTGCAACCGGAAGCCAGGCCGCCAATGAGGAAGGGACCTGGGTTACGGCAGCCTGCTGGCATAACTGCGGCGGCCGCTGCCTGAACAAGGCTTTGGTGGTGGACGGGGTTGTTGTCAGGCAGAAGACCGACGATACCCACCCGGACAGCCCGGATTACCCGCAGCAAAGAGGGTGTGCCCGGGGACGGTCTCAGCGTCAGCAAGTCTTTGGCGCCGACCGCTTGAAGTACCCGATGAAACGCAAGAACTGGAATCCTGGAGATGGCGGGAAAAGAGAGCTGCGCGGAGTTGATGAATGGGAAAGAATCTCCTGGGATGAAGCCTTGGATTATATTGCAGCTGAGTTGAAACGGGTCAAGGAAGCATACGGCAATAAAGCGATTCTGGCCAAAGACTCCGGCCCGCTGCTTAATTCCTATGGCGGAGCCATGACCTATTGGGGCTGTACATCCGACGGAGCCTGGCCGCTGCCTCAGCAGTACATGAACGGCGGCAGGGCCAAGGGTTCCAATGATCGCCTTGATTTAAAGAATGCCAAGCTGATTGTATTATGGGGTTCCAATCCGGCCTGGAGCAGTGCCGGTAATCCTACCTATAATTTCAAGCAGGCCAAAGATGCGGGAGCCAAAATAATCATTGTTGATCCGTTTTACAATGATACCGCTCAGATTTTAGCGGATGAATGGATTCCGGTACGCCCCGGCACCGACACGGCACTTCTGCTGGGTATGGCCCACTATATGATCACGAATAATCTTCATGATCTGGAGTTCCTAGATAAGTATTGCGTGGGCTTTGATGCGGACCATATGCCGGAAGGGGCCGACCCCAAAGAAAACTTCAAGGATTATGTGCTTGGTACATATGACGGTGAGCCCAAAACCCCGGAGTGGGCTGCCAAACACTGTGGAACCGACCCGGCCTTGATTCGCTCCTTTGCCCATGAAATTGCGGTAACCAAACCGATGACTTTCAGCAGCTCTTCAGCGGCTGCCCGAACCTATCTGGGTGAGCAATTCTGCCAGGCGTTTTTGACGGTGGGCTGGATGACCGGCAACGTGGGCAAACCCGGAGCTTCTGTCTGTTCCAACAACCGCCATAATACCCAAAGCTACGGCGGACCGGTTCTGGTCAAAGCCGGCAGCAACAAAAGCAATTCCATTGCCAATCCCCTCTATAAAGAAGCCACCTTCCCCGGGCCCGATCCTTTCAAAACGGACTGGCACGGAATCGTCTGGGACGAGGCCTGGGATGCTGTGGTTACAGGTCAGTATACAGCAGGTGTACGAGGCAAGCAGCCCTGTGACATCAAGCTGCTTTGGAATATCGGCAGCGGCAATGCTCTGAATCAGTCCACCAATCTGATGCAGGGAATCGAAGCCTTCCGCAAAGTGGAATTTGTGGTGACATCAGCCCATTTTCTGACCACGACCGCCAAATACTCGGACATCGTCCTGCCGGCTACAACGGAATGGGAAAAATTCGGCGGCCTTCTCAACGGCAATCCGGAGATGCTGATTTATTACAGTCAGATCACCGAACCGCTCTATGAAACAAAAGATGATATTTGGATGCTGCTTGAGCTGGGAAAACGCCTGGGATTTGAGCCGGAAAAGCTGTCCTCGATCTCGGAAAAGCAAAAAGTCTTTAACCAAATTGCCGGGACCACAGTGATTAAGCAAGACGGCTCCGGTTATGAAACCCTGGTCACGATCACCGATCAGGATATTGCAGAGTTAGGAGTCACCGGAAAACCGCAAAAAGGCCGGATTTCCTATCAGGAATTCAAGGAAAAAGGAGTCTACCAGGTTCCTCGGGCACCGGGAGACAAACTCGGTTATATCGATTACCAAGGCTTCATTGAGGACCCGGTGAAGAATCCGCTGAAGACGAAAAGCGGCAAATTCCAAATCCACAGCCAGGAGCTGGCCGATCAAATCAAGGCTTATGGCTGGGACACCCTGGCCCCCATTGCCAAATACCAATACGTGACTGAAGGGTATGAAGAAACCTTCAGCGATTTTGCTCAACAGGTGAAAAGCGAGTATCCCTTACAGCTGACGACCATCCATTATGCACGCCGCAGCCACTCTTCCTTAGGAAACCTCCCCTGGCTGCGTGAAGCCTTCCAGAACAGGTTGTTCATGCATCCGTCGGATGCTGCAGCCAGAGGTATTAAGAAAAATGATATCGTTAAGGTAAGCAGCAGGCACGGCACGGTGATCCGGCCGGTCTATCTGACTGAGCGGATGATGCCGGGGACGTTGACCCTGGGGCAAGGTGCCTGGGCCGAAATTGATGAGGCCACAGGAATCTGCAAGGCTGGAGCCACCAATGTTCTGAATGGCGGAATTCCGACAGGGCAAGGAGTTCAGGCCTACAACACCTGTAATGTTCAGGTTGAGAAATATGAAGGACCAATCAAACTGCTGCCGGACCATGAGTGGCCCCTGCGGACTGTTGCTGCACAAGGGGGGAATAAGTAATGGGACAATATGGATTTTATTTTGATATGGCGGGCTGTATCGGATGCAAAACCTGCCAGATTGCCTGCAAGGACAAAAATGACCTGAAAGTGGGGCAGCTGTTCCGAAAGGTTAAAGGCTTTGAGGGCGGAAATTATCCTAAGCCCTGGATTTATTACCTCTCAATAAGCTGCAACCACTGTAAGAATCCCAAGTGCGTGCAAGGCTGCCCGACCCAGGCCCTGCATAAGCTGGAGAACGGAATTGTCGATCATGATAAAGATAAATGCATCGGCTGCCGCTTCTGTATCTGGAATTGCCCCTACGGAGCACCTCAGTTTAACGAAGAAACCGGTCGGATCAGCAAATGCAACTTGTGCAAGGATTTGCTGGAAAAGGGCGAAAACCCCGCTTGTGTAGATGCCTGCCCCATGCGGACTTTGCACTGGGGTGAGCTGGAGGAGCTAAAAGCCAAATATGGGGCAGAAGCTGTCACTGAGCTGCCTGTTTTACCAAAGACCGCACTGACCAACCCGGCGGTTCTTATCAAGCCTAAACCGGTTGCGTTGACAAACGATTTTACCCTAAAGGAGGATTAAAGACATGGGCGAAACAGCATTATTGATATTTTCGTTCTGCATGCAAACTGCAATTGGTCTCATGCTGTTCACCACCTTAGCCAAGCAGCTTCATCAAGACAGATCGTTTAAGCCGGCCGCAATTGCCGCCGCAGGCTTGAGCATTATTGGGGTGCTGGCATCCCTGGCCCACTTGGGTCAGCCCCTGCATGCCCTGAATTCTCTGGGGAATTTAGGCAGTTCCTGGTTAAGCCGGGAAGTACTTTCTTCGGGAGTCTTTATGGGAATTGCCGTGAGTTATACACTGCTGCTTTATTTCAAAGCAGGCGGTGAAGCTCTGAACTCTGCCTTAAGATGGGCCGGCAGTGTAGTCGGTCTGATTGCAGTTTTCTCCATGTCCAAACTTTACACCATGGCTTCAGTTCCGGTTTGGCATAGCATCAATACCTTTGTTGATTTTTTTGCCACGACGATTGCTGTGGGAGCGCTGGTCTTCCTGGCTCTGAGTTTTAAGGAGCTGCAGGATGCGGATAAACGAATCTACGGCTTCATCGTTTTGGCCACAGTAATCATCCAGGCAGCGGCAGCTGTACCCTTTGCCGTCAGTTTGGGACTGGATGGTATGGCAGCCCAAGCCAGCGCGGAAATTCTCCGCAACCTGAGCGTTGTTATCGGTCTGAAGTGGCTGCTCATTCTGGGCGGAGCAGTGCTCCTGCTCTGGCCGGCTCTGCAGCAAGCGGCTGTGAAAGCAAACTCAGGCCCGGGATTGCTTTATGCAGCGGGCGTGGCTTTGGTTTGCGGACAATTGATCGGCAGATATGTTTTCTACGCCGCAATGATTACTGTAAACATTGGCTTAACCTGAGTTAGTGACGCATTTCTTTCCTCCTTTAAAATCCTGCTTTCCGGCTTTCCGGAAGGCAGGATTAATTTCATAGCAAAGAGAATAAGCGCAATATAACTTGAAATAAAATGCTCAGTCCAGAAGGTGGAAAGGAGACTGATTAATGTATAGCGGAGAATGGACGTTAATTGTTTTTTCCCTATTAACACAATGTGCAGTCGGGATTTGGTTAGTCGCGATGATTTTAAGAGCGGCAATCGCCAAGAGGACAGACCAAAGCACTGCTTATCGGCTCACCCGGCAATCTGTGATCGTGGTGGGTCCGCTGATCAGTATAGCGCTGGTGACTTCGATCTTTCATCTGGGTTCTCCCATGCTGGCCTATGGTTCAATTGCCAATCTGGGAACATCCTGGCTAAGCCGGGAAATCGTCTCCAGCGGACTGTTCCTGTTTCTCTGGATTATTTGCTACTATGTCAATTACCGCAAAGAAAGCGCCGGCAAGGTATTGGTCGCCCTGACGTCGCTGCTGGGAATCCTGGCGGTGTTCAGCATGGCAAGTATTTATTACTATACACCGATCCCGGCCTGGTCTACAGTCCGCACCTATCTCAGCTTTTTTGCAACGGCTCTTATCTTAGGCTCCCTTGCCAGTGCTTTGTTGCTGAGCTATGCTTCCAGGAAGTCTGAGCTGAAGCCGGAGCTCAGAAAGTTAGTGGGGAAACTGGCCATTACTGCTTTGGCTGCAGCAATTCTTCAGCTGCTTTTTTCGCCGGTGCTTGAAGAGGTTTACCGGACTCCTTTGCTGATTCAACGCCTTCTGCTGGCTGTTGGGGCTGTGACATTTGCAGTTTATTGGCAGCGCTTGAGCCAAAAGCCTGAGCAAAAGGTAAATCATTGGGTTATCAGTACCTATTTCGGGCTTATTGTTGCCGGAGAAGTATTAGGGCGGTATTTATTCTACACAGGCGCCAACACCCTGCCGATTTTTTAGCATTATCACAAAAGCATTCCGGGGGGGGCGTCAGACAAAAAAAGAGGTGGACAAAATGCATTTTCTTTCTCGTTATCTGGCCAAGCGCTGGCAAAAAATTACCTTCGCTTTAATGTTGTCTGTAATTTTCCTGATGATTACTGCCGTGACCCGAAGTACGGTGCGGCAGGCAGGAGGCTTAGCCTGCTTCTTTATCGCTGCTATTCTGGTCTTAGCGGTTTTAAAACTCCTGTTTTTCGAATTTGTCACCGATGAGGAGCTGCGCAGGAAAGGGAGAAGAGCCTTTGAATTCTGCCATACTTGCTTTGGCTGGATAACTTTTGTCCTGATCGTTTATCACAGCTTATTTTTCATTTCCCTGGCCTTCTGGCCGGAAAACAAAATTTCCGCCAATTATTATGTGACTGGAGCCCTGGCCCTGGTACCACTGAGTCTGGTGATTACCTCAGGGCTAGACAAAAATATTCTGGGTGGCAAAGCTAAGGAACCTTCAAAGATTAATGTTACAGAAAACGAAAAAGAGCCCCTGAAAATTAAGGAGCCCAAGTTTGTTTATGTAAACCATATTGTGATGACTATTCTTCTGGCTGTCCTGATCCTGGTGCATATCAATTTTCAATAAAACAATATCTACATCAGCGGTGCAAAGACCCGGAGCAGTGAACGGCCCAGACGCTTGTACCAGCGAACTGACCGGCAGTCTGCCAAAGTAATCTCCCGGCAAAGTGCCAGGGTTTGCAGAAAATCTTCTTTAACTTCCAGGACGCTGGGTGTCTGATAAAGCCAGACCCCGCATTCAAAATGGAGGAACAGGCTGCGATAATCAAAATTGATGGTCCCTACCACAGCCATCTCATCATCTACGGCGATGGTTTTAGCATGATTAAAGCCGGGAGTATATTCATAAATTTTAACACCGCTTTCCACCAGGATATCGTAATTGGAGCGGGTCACGGAATGTACAAACCATTTATCCGGGATATGAGGCGTTATGATCCGGACATCAACACTGCGCTTGGCGGCGGAACATAGGGCGTTAGCCATACCGTTATCCAGGATCAGATAGGGAGTATTGATGTAAAGATAGCGCTCCGCCCGGTTAATCAGGTTGAGAAAAATCGTTTCACCGATGGACTCATCATCCAGGGGACTGTCGCCAAAGGGTTGGACATAACCGGAAGCTGAAATTTCGGAAGATAACTCTGAAGACAGCTCTGGCGCAATGGCTGCAGAAAGTTCCGGAAGAATTCCGGGAACCTTGAATAGCTCGTAATCTTCATCCGCTTTAGCTTGATAGTTCCAGAGGGAGAGGAACATGACGGTGAAGCTCCAGACTGCGTCTCCCCGTAGCAGAATTGCTGAATCCTTCCAATGGCCAAAGCGCTTATAGGCATTGATGTATTCATCCGCAAGATTTATTCCGCCTGTAATGGCGGTTTTTCCGTCTATAACGGCAATTTTGCGGTGATCGCGGTTATTCAGGCGAGCAGTCAGGATCGGGGCAAGGGGATTGAAAACAAAGCATTTGATGCCCATTCTCTCCAGCTGCTTATTATACCCGTAAGGTAAGGTCAGCAGGCAGCCCACATCGTCATAGATAATGCGCACATCAACGCCCTGGCTTGCTTTGGTGCGGAGGATTTCCAGGATAGCATCCCACATTTTCCCTCTTTCAATAATGAAGTATTCCAGGAAAATATAGCGTTCAGCCTTCTTCAGCTCCTCAAGCAGCCGCTCAAACATGTGCTCCCCCGGAGTCAGGAATTCGGTGGACGTATTCTGATAGACCGGGCAAAAGGAATAGTTTTCAATATAGTGGGAGAGATTGGCGGCACTCCGGTCCTGAAGCTCTATGGTTTGCAGTACAGCTTTATTTTGCCCGAGGAATTCGATCATCTTTTCCTCAACGGCATGCATTTTTTGTTTCATTCGTTTACTCAGTCTGTTGATACCAAGAACGAGATAAAAGAGTCCGCCGAAAATAGGGAAGAGAATAATGGGCACGACCCAGGCTATTTTGTAGGCCGGGTTACTTCTGCTCCTTAAAATTTTGAGCACAGCACCGACACTGAGGAGAGTGCATATGGCATAGAAATAAACGAAATAATTGCTAAAGCGCCAGATCACAATAATCAGGGCCAGGGCCTGAAGCAGAAGGGGAATGCCGATCAGAAAAGCCCGGCTA
>Ga0366808_1111_pt1 | contig 11583 bp, 9 predicted proteins | sample TotcelN113001M13_FD_207020 | JGI IMG/M metagenome (GOLD analysis project Ga0366808, IMG submission 207020) | Enriched cells from coal bed in the Powder River Basin, Montana, United States - Total cells N11 rep3 HSBNCT.N11.300.1.M13 ... | reverse complement strand
GGAAGAGTTTGTCACGGATTTCATCTTCCCGACGTTAAAAGCGGGAGCAGTTTACGAAGGAAAGTATCTTTTGGGAACTTCCTTTGCCCGTCCGCTGATTGCCAGACGGATGGTTGAAATTGCTCAGCAGGAGGGTGCTGTGGCAATTGCTCATGGTGCAACAGGCAAAGGTAATGACCAGGTTCGTTTTGAGCTGAGTGTTAAGGCTTTAAACCCTGATTTAGAGATTATTGCCCCCTGGCGTCTTTGGGATATTAAATCCCGTGAAGATGCAATTGATTATGCAGTAGCCAGAGGAATTCCTGTACCCGTTACCAAGGACCGTCCTTACAGCATGGACCGCAATCTCTGGCATCTCAGCCATGAGGGCGGCGATCTCGAAGATCCCTGGAATGAGCCGAAAAAGGATCTATTCCTCCTGGGAGTTTCCCCGGAAGATGCACCGGATCAGGCTGAATACGTGGAGCTTGAATTTGAGCAAGGTACACCGGTAGCGGTGAATGGAGAAAAACTCGCTCCGGTTAAGCTGCTGGAAGCCTTAAATGTCATTGGCGGCAAACATGGAATCGGAATTGTAGACATGGTAGAGAATCGACTGGTCGGGATGAAGTCCCGCGGCGTTTACGAAACTCCGGGGGGGCGAGATTCTTTATACCGCTCATCAAGCCTTGGAGCATCTGACGCTTGATCGTCTGACACTTCATTATAAAGAACAAATTGCGCTCAAATACGCTGAGCTCGTTTATGACGGAGTCTGGTATTCTCCTCTGCGCGAAGCTCTGGATGCCTTTGTTAATGTGACTCAGCAAAATGTCACAGGTACGGTACGTCTGAAACTTTATAAAGGCAATTGCAGCCTGGCCGGAACGAAGTCTCCTTACTCTCTTTATAATGAAGAGTTTGCGACTTTTGGCCGGGACGGAGTCTATAACCAAAAGGATGCCGAAGGCTTTATCAATTTGTTTGGTCTGCCGCTCAAAGTGAGAGCATTGATGGAGAAAAAGTCGGGCTTGAGATAATAGGAAGATTGAGAGAAGCGCCGCAGGGCGCTTTTCTCATATTTCGGATAAATTGTGATTGTGAATATGTCACCGGCCCGGATACCTATTGATTTGAACAATTGTTTTGGGCAGAGTACAATAAGGCTTAAATAGTTCTTAAATACTACAAGAAACAGAGCAGGTTAATCGTTACTAATTTACCGAGATGAAAGGATGCATTTTTAATGAAGCTTTGGGGCGGCCGTTTCGAAAAAACGACTGATTCGTTGGTTGAAGATTTTCATTCTTCGATTTCCTTTGATCAGCGTTTATACAAGCAGGATATTCAGGGAAGTGTTGCTCATGCCCGGATGCTGGGCGAGATCGGAGTCTTGACTAACGCTGAAGCGGAGCAGATAATAGCCGGTCTGGAAGGGATTCTGGCGGATATTCAAGCCGGAAAGATCGAATTTGAGGTAGGTGCCGAGGATATTCATATGAATGTCGAGAAGCTTCTTACAGAGCGTGTCGGTACAGTTGGGAAAAAGGTACATACCGGACGGAGCCGTAACGATCAGGTTGCCCTCGACCTGCGTCTCTTTTTGCGTGCAGAGATCGACCAAACCAGAGATCTGTTGGTTCAGCTTTTGCAGACGCTTTTGAAGCTGGCTGAAGAACATCAGGAGACCTGGATGCCGGGCTACACGCACTTGCAAAAAGCTCAGCCTATTACCTTTGCCCATCACATGATGGCTTATGCGCAGATGTTTCTGAGGGATTTGGAACGGATGAAGGATACTCGCAAACGGTTAAACCGCTCCCCCCTGGGCTCAGGGGCACTGGCAGGAACGACCTTCCCTCTGGATCGGGAGATGGTCGCTCAGGAACTGGGTTTTGCCGGGGTAACGTGGAACTCCCTCGACGGGGTAAGTGACCGCGATTTTGCCTTGGAATTTTTGAGTGCAGCAGCTATTCTGATGATGCACCTCAGCCGCCTTTGTGAGGAGCTGGTAATTTGGTCTACTGGGGAGTTCCAGTTTGTAACTATGGATGACGGTTATTCCACAGGGTCAAGCATTATGCCTCAGAAGAAGAATCCGGATGTGGCGGAGTTGGTACGGGGCAAGACCGGGCGGGTATACGGGGACTTGATGGCTCTGTTAACTGTGATGAAGGGGCTGCCCCTTGCGTACAATAAGGACATGCAGGAAGATAAGGAGCAGGTCTTTGATGCTGTGGATACGATTCAAAAGTCGCTGCTGGTAGTCGAGCCGATGCTCAGGACCATGAAAGTAAACCAGACTGCGATGGCGGAGGGCGCTAAAGGCGGGTTTACAAATGCCACCGATCTGGCGGATTATCTGGCGAAAAAATCGGTTCCTTTCCGTGAAGCCCATGAAATCGTTGGCCGGTTAGTCCTCTTCTGCTCTAAACGAGGCTGCGGGCTTGAGGATTTAAGCCTGGAAGAACTTCGGGAGTTTTCCACTGTTTTTGAGGAGGATTTATTCGAAAGCATTGGTATTGAGTATTGCGTCCGCTATCGCAAAGTGATTGGGGGGGCCGGCACCGGAAAGCGTGGCTCAGGCGATCCAATTTACGAAAAGGGCTTTGGCAGATATTATTTGGACTTAAGATTTTTAGTCTCTAAATATCCTCGGATGTCTCTAATTTAATTACAAATCACTGAATTTCGACAAACAGCCTTTATACCCATACCGGGTATGGATAACTTAAGAAAACCTTAACAAAATTCATGGGTACAAACTTTTTCAGCCCAAAAGTCCCAAAGAAACTGTGAATAATGTGGATAAGTCTGTGGATAACTTCCGAATAACTTGGATAAACACGGGGATAACGCGGGATATTTTAAGTATTTTTGGGGATAAGATTATGGAAATGTAAAATGCTTGGTTTTTAGGGTGGGTAAAATTTCGACAAATACATTAGACAGAATCTAATAGGTGCAGATGGGGGGGAGCAGCATGCGCGATGTAGCATTGTTAACCGATTTATATCAATTAACAATGATGCAAGGGTATCTCCGCAATCGCTATGAGGATAAAGAAGCAGTGTTTGACCTGTTTTTTCGCAATCTTCCCCACGAGGGCGGGTATGCCATTGCGGCAGGGCTGGAGCAAGTCGTAGAGTATATCGAGAGTTTGCAATTTTCTCAGGAAGATCTTGACTATCTTAGAGGTCTAAAGCTGTTTGATGAAGAATTCCTCAATGCTCTTAAGAATTTTCAGTTCCATGGGGATATTGATGCCGTTCCTGAGGGAACCATTGTTTTTCCTTACGAGCCGTTGCTCCGTGTCAAAGGAAGGCTCTTTGAAGCTCAATTGATCGAAACCGCTCTTCTTAACCTGATCAATTTTGAAACCCTGATTGCTACGAAGGCAGCGCGGGTGGTTGCGGCAGCAGAGGGCTCCAGCGTGATGGAGTTCGGTCTGCGGCGGGCTCAGGGTCCGGATGCTGGGCTGCTGGGATCCCGGGCGGCTTTTATCGGAGGGTGTAAGTCGACCTCGAATGTGCTGGCCGGAAAGCGCTATGGTATCCCCGTTTCGGGAACTCAGGCCCATAGCTGGATTCAGTGCTTCCCCAGTGAACTGGAAGCGTTTCGGGCTTATGCCCGGACATTTCCCGATCAGTGTTTGTTGCTTGTAGATACCTATAACGTTCTCAAATCAGGTGTTCCCAATGCAATCAAGGTGGGGCTTGAGTTGGAAGCAGAGGGGCATCGTTTTCTGGGAATTCGAATCGACAGCGGGGATTTGGCCTACCTCTCCCGTGAGGCCAGGGCCATGCTGGATCAGGCCGGCCTGACTCAGGCCAGGATTGTCGGCTCAAATGATCTGGATGAACATACGATAGCTGCCATCCGTGTACAAGGGGCACCTATTGATATCTGGGGTGTGGGCACGAATCTGATCACCTCAAAGGATGCACCTGCCCTGGGCGGAGTATATAAGTTATCTGCCGAAGGGCAGGATGGGTTTTTTGAGCCGCGGCTTAAGGTCTCGGAGAATATCAGTAAGATCACGAATCCCGGGATTAAGAAGATTGTCCGCTTCTATGACCTGCAGGGTAAAGCTATGGCCGACCTGATCGCCTTGGAAGAGGAGCAGTTCACCGAGCCATTAACCATTTTTGACCCGATCCAGACCTGGAAGCGCAAGACTCTGACTCACTTTAAGACCCGTGAATTGCTCAAGCCTGTGTTCCGGGGCGGGAAACGGGTCTATGAGCTGCCGGAGCTTAAGGATATTCAAGCCTATGCCCGTAAAGAGCTCGATACCCTGTGGAATGAGGTTAAGCGTCTGGTCAATCCTCACCGCTATATTGTTGATTTATCACCCAAGCTTTATGAACTCAGACAGGAGCTGCTTCTACAGGTAAGTGACCAAGTTCAGGAGGTTTCCCAGACGCAGTAAGTGCAACTCTGAAATACGAAACACCTAAGCGTAGCTTAGCCTAACCTAAATACGTAAAATCACTCAAAATGGCATGGCATGGGTGTCTTATAAGCAGGAAGTTCTAAAATTTAAGAGCAGCCCCGAAAGGGGAACTGCCAATAAGGGGGTTAAATGAAAAATGTGGACTAATGAGGAATTGGAACAACGGATTAACCAGGCTGTCGAGTGGCTGCGGGAGAGAGTGCAGGCAGCTCAGTCTAAAGGGATTGTTGTCGGCGTTTCGGGCGGAGTGGATTCTGCCGTCGTTGCCGGGCTGGCTAAGCGGGCATTCCCGGAGCAATCCATCGGGGTGATCATGCCTGCCGGTTCAAACCCTGTGGATCGTGAGGATGCCCTTCTGATTGCAGAGACTCTGGGGCTGAAAGTCGTGGAAGTGGATTTGACCGAACCCCATCAAACAATCCTGCAAACCGTGCAGGAAGTGCTGGACAAGCAAGGTTTGGCTTTTGCCGGAAACTTATGTCAGGGCAACCTGAAAGCGCGCCTGCGCATGTCGACCCTTTATACCGTTGCTAATTCGCAGAATTACCTGGTCGCCGGGACTGATAATGGACCGGAAAGTTACACCGGGTACTTTACAAAATTCGGAGATGGAGGAGTGGATGTCCTCCCGATTACTTCCCTTACTAAGACAGAGGTGCGTGCCTGGGCGGCTCAATTGGGACTGCCGGATCAAATCGTCAATCGTGTGCCGACTGCCGGTTTATGGCCGGGCCAAACCGACGAGCAGGAGATGGGGGTCACCTATGACATGATTGACCGTTATCTGCTTGGTGAAGCCGTTCCGGAAGAAATCGCGCAGAAAATCGAGGCTATGCACCGCCAATCAGAGCATAAGCGTCAGCTGCCCCCAGGTCTCGAATTGCCGAAGCTTGAGAAGCTATAAGCTACAGACGTGTCAATCAGGAACCAATAAATAGTTCAGATAATAGTTCGGATAATAGTACAGCGAAGAGCACAGAAAGCAAAAACGAGGGGAAGTTTGATATGCTCCCCTCGTTCATTATGTATGCACCTTGCTGAAAGTATGTCGCTTGCTATAGAATGGCCAATAGGTAATGCAATGATTTTGAAATCAAGGAGTGGAATGTAACGTGCGGATCGGAATAGACATCGACGGTGTGGTTTCCGACAGCTATCCTGCCTGGCTGGGGGAACTGAATCGTCACTACGGCAAGAATATAACCGTCCTTGAGGATTATGAAATGCACCTGGTTTTTGATGTGCCCTATGACGATATGAATCACTTTTTTGTCAAGAACGTGGAGCATCTTTTCGATATTCCCAGACCGATGAAAGGGGCCAGGGAGGGGCTGGAGAGGATTCTCCAGGCAGGGCATGAAGTTGTCTATGTGACTGCTCGTTCTCAGGATGAGGAGAAATATACCCTGAACTGGATGAAAAAGTACGGAATCCCTTATGAGCAGATTCTCTTCACCGGAGAGAAAAGCAAGGTCGATTATGTCAAGCAATGGAAGCTGGAGTTTTTTATTGAGGACTATATGGTCAATGCTCAGGCGATTTCGGAAGCGGGGGTTCCGGTTCTTTTGCTGAATGCCAGCTATAACCAAGGGAAACTGCCGGAGCGGGTAACCCGCTGTCACAGCTGGCAGGATATCATTAAAGAAATCGAATGTTTTTCTATTCATTCTTAGTAAGAAGCATAGTCAAAAATAGGGGGGAGGCAATCAGAGCCTTCCCCGTATTATTTTATCGTCGTTTATCCATTAGATGCTGAACAGCCATAAGCGGATGATAGAAAAGCATACGTGGACCGCAGTAGCGCATAACTCTCTGGATTTTCTCCCGTTCTTCTTTCCTGTAGCAATGGATAGGACAAGAGCCACACACGGTCTTGTTTTCGCCAAAGGGGCAATGATCCAGGCGCTGGTGTGAGTAGGCAAGGAGATTCAGGCAGTCCGGGCAGAGGGTTTGGGCAGGGTTATGGTGTTTTTGGCAATAAAGCTTGATCATGATTCTTACGGTAGCTTTTTCACGCTCAATACGTACGGCTTGGGGCAATTAAGACACCTCGCTAAGAGAAAATGTACGATAACCAAGACGAACAGCATATGATTGTCAGTATATTTATTTTAGCATAGGCAATCTAAAAAGGCGTTGATCTAAATCACGAAAATAGGGCAGCAAACTCATTAAAGGAGTTGCTGCCCTGCTTGGCTTTTTTGGCATGAATTACGGCTGCCAAGTGTTCTTAGCACACTAAGCCTTGTCCGACCTTATAAACATCTCCGGCACCCAAAGTCAAGACCAGGTCCTGAGGGGCAAGGGTTTGAGCGATGTAATCCTTGATCTCTTCAAGTGTATGGATATAGCGGGCATTGATGCCCTGTTGCTTAATAAGTTCAGCTAAAGCTTCAGAGGAAATGGTATGCAGATCCTTCTCGCGGGCTGAAGCGAAGATTTCGGCTATCACCACTTCATCCGCAGATTGGAAAGCCCGGGAGAAATCATCAAGCAGCTTTTCCGTCCGGCTGAAGGTATGGGGCTGGAAAACCGCCCGGATGCGACGATCAGGGAAAGAGAGCCGTGCCCCTTCCAGAGTTGTGCGGATTTCCGTAGGGTGATGGGCATAATCATCAACGATTAAAGCCCCGCCATTGACTCCGATATGCTCAAAGCGGCGTTTTGTTCCGCTGAACTGACTTAAGGACTGAAGGATTCGCGGAGCTGGAATCCCGAGCTCTAGGCAAAAAGCGATACCGGCAAGAGCGTTGATTATATTGTGCTTGCCGCTGATGTGAAGATGAAGCTCGCCGAGATAAGCTCCATAAGCGTAGACTTTCATGGAACTGCCCCCGTCATGGAATTGGATATCCCTGGCCTGAATATCCGCATCATCACTTAAACCGAAAGTAACGATGGGTGCACTGCTTTGCAGAGCCTGGCGATGAGGATCCTCCGCCCAGACAAAGATCTTGCCATGAGCAGGAATTTTTTGCGCAAATTCGTTGAAAGCGTGGATAACATCATCGATATCCTTGAAATAATCGGGATGATCAAACTCGATATTGGTGACGATTAAGTATTCCGGGGAATAGTTTAAGAAATGACGGCGATACTCACAGGATTCAGCGAGAAAGAACTCGCCGGCACCGGAATAAGCATTCCCGCCAATACTGGGCACATCGCTGCCAACAACAATCGTCGGGTCAATTCCCGCTTGAATAAGGACAAGCCCAATCATTGCTGTAGTGGTTGTTTTGCCATGGGTCCCGGAAACCGCGATTCCCCGTTTTTTAGACATCAGCCTCCCCAGGTATTGGGCATAAGAAAAGACCGGAATATTTAACTCCCGTGCTCGGGCTATTTCAGCATGATCTTCAGAATAAGCGGCCGAGGCGACAACCAGGTCAGCCTTCTCCACATTGTCTGCAGTGAAATTAAGGACAGGAATATGTGCACGTTCCAGAACAGCATCAGTAAAGAAGCGCTCTGAAACATCAGACCCCGTAATTATGGCACCTTCGACCTGAGAGCTGACTTGTGCCAAAGCACTCATGCCGGTTCCTTTAACCCCTACAAAGTGAATATGTAATGGCAAGATGCATCTTCCCTTTCGATTTCGAACTCTACATTCCATTATACCCAATATACAAGCAAAAGGTATCATTTTATCTTCGGAAAATTTTAGTCGATATTTGCACTGAATTTTGCTTATCCTTTCACGACATAAAATCAACCGTTCAAGAAAATTTTCAGACAATTCAAGAGTCAAAACAGAGAGTTATAAAATTTCTGTACTATAATAGATAACAAAGAGAGATAGACAGTTGGGGGCGTGTCCATCTGCAAAGGGGGAGCCAGAGATGGGAAATTGTACTGCACCATTAAAAGAAGCTCGGTTGGGGGATCAGGGTCAATGGGACGGATTCCAAACAGAGGAGGCGTATATCAGCTATTATCAGGTGGAGTCGGTACTGCTGGAATATCCAAAGGTAGTGGAAGCTGGTGTGATCGCGCAGAGCGATTCTAATCAGGGGCAGACCTTAAGTGTTTATCTGGCTTTGGAAGAAGATCTGGAAAATGAAGAGGAATACCGGCGTTACATCCGCGAAGTCGATGAATTTGTCCGACGCCAGTTCTCCCTGTGCTGCCTGATTTCTGTCAAAATTCGTGAGAAATTACCGATGACCCGCTCGGGTAAGATTTTACGTACTGTACTACAAGAATGGAATTTTAACTAAGTCAAATAGAGCTGATTAATAATGCCGGCCTAAGTTCCTTTACGAAGGAACTTTTTGTTTTTAGGGGGTAAGATACATGGGCAGCTTTGCCATTGCGGAGGATTAGCTAAGGATTGCCGGGGGTGTAGTGAAGGGAAGGAGCTTCAGTTCGGCTTTTTCTGCTCATAACCGGTGACCATGGCCTGGAGACGGCTTGGATCCTGAGTGATAAAGAGGTAGAAATGCAAAGGGATCGTGGAAGCGAAATAGATCAGGGCAGTAAACTTGATCCAGCGCAGCACCTGGAATCCCCCCAAAAGGCGTGGAGCCCAGTCCATATGCTGACCGGCCCAATATGAAGCCATGGAAATAAAGCAGATAAAAGCAAATAAAACCAGCCAGGAAAAAAAGACCATTTTCTGTCCGCTGTTATATTTGCCACTGGGCGGAGGGGTGTCACGAAGGAAAAGATAATATGCCAGGAGTGAAGGGAAGCTCTTTATGTCCTGCCAGGTGGGGAGAAGAGAAGTATCCCTATACAGGATCATATCAACGATCCGAAAGGTCCAAAAACTCATTCCAAGCCAGGCAAATGTGATATGAGCAACCCAGATCTTACTGAATGCTAAAGCCAAAAACGTAGGGGGGCGATGAAGCACAAGTCCTGTAAGGATAAGCCCGGCTAAGGAAAAGGCAAATCCCCAATGGAAGATTCGAATTGCAGCCCGTTGAGTAATGACAATATGTGAGGTTAAGCGTGCCTTCCGAAATTGTTTGGCTAAGGGCCTGCGCAGAGAAGGCATACTTTGAACCCGCAGTGCTTTAGCCTGTGTTAAGATTTTTGGCGTTCCTTTGACAGGGCTTTGCTTCATATTATAATACCTCCTGCCTGAATTACGTTTTTTCAGACACGTACATTGAGGGTGCTGAGTTTTTCCCCGTCCAGGAGATGGACGCTGCAGGAAAAGCAAGGATCAAAGGAGCGGATAATTCGCCCGGCCTCTTTTAATTCCGGATTCTCAATTTTAAGACCGATAATGGATGATTCACCCACTGAACGGGTACCGGCTGCATCCCGTGAGCTGAAATTAAAAGTGGATGGAGTGATAATCTGATAGTTTTTCACGCGGCCTTTTTCGATTCGGACCCAATGTCCAAGTGAACCGCGCATGGCCTCGAAAAAACCAATTCCCTCTCCGGAGTCCTGAGCCATTTGCGTGTTAAGGGTTTCAGCACCCGGATTCAAGCTGTTAAGCCAGGACAGCGCGGCTTCAGCAATTTTTCTGGTCTCCTGTGCCCTTGCCCAAAGACGTCCAAGTGCTCCATGACCGATGATTTTCTCCTTGGCAATCACGGCACGAGCAAGGCTGCCCACTTCAACGGGCTGTCCCTGGTAACGGGGGGCTTTGACCCAGGTATAGCCATTGGGCTGACTGCGATCCGGTTCAGTCCTGGCTTCCAGGGGGTGTGGGCTGGTGGGTTTATACCATGCTGTACTGACCTCTTCCGTGATCAATTGTGGATCAAGATCCTGGACTTTGCCCTGAAGAGAGACTCCATAAGGGATAAGCGAGCTGCCGTCAGGATTGGAGAATGCCCCTACCGAGAAATAGTTTCCATTACCCTTGCCTAATTCAACGTATTCCGGATAGCGCTGGACCAGCAATTCAATATCCGGAATCATAATTGATTTAATAAAATCGAGAACTTTGGTCATATACCCTCGGTAACGGTTGATCTTATCGGCATCAATATCGATTGTACAGCCTCCGGAAACAATCCCGTGGCCATGGGGAGCTTTACCGCCAAAAACTGCAAAGGCAGCATGGGCATCCCGGGAAATCTCAATGGATTGAAGATAATGCTGGGTCAGCAGTTCATCTTCACTGGGAGAAAGCCGGATATCTCCTTCAACATGTGGTGTAAAGGGGGCGATATCCGGACCGCGAAAATAATCCGGCAGGCACAAGAGATAAAAATGCCGCAAATGATTTTGAATAAAATCTCCGGCCAATATCAAATTGCGGATGATTTGAGCATTGGGAGGAATACGCATGCCAAGGGCCTGCTCCACGGCCAAAGCGGAGGCAATCCCATGGGCTGAGGAGCAGACGCCGCAGATGCGCTGAGTATAATAGGGCATATCCATAGCAGGCCGTCCTTCGAGTATCTGCTCAAAGCCACGATAGAGGGTATCGATGATCCTGGCTTCTTTGATTTCTCCGTCTTCCAGCCAGGCCTCGACAAGCATGGGATTATGAATACGGGTGAAGGGAAAGATGGTCTTCTTCTCCAGATTGCTCACTCCTATGAACTCAAATAAGGGATGATCTCTTTTCAGAGATGCTATTGATGAGGATCCTGCTCATGGGTATTTTGTTGATTGAGAGTTTCCTGCTTATGAAGATCCTGCACGGGGCGATTGGCGTGCAGTTCAGCAGATTCTGAACGATAGGATCTGGCATAGTAATGATGAGGATTCTTGACCTTACTGAGGAGTGGTTTGCTTTGAGCCTTGAGGGTGGATTTTACAAGGTTCTTTTGCAGACGGCCATTATAAAGGGAAGCCAAGAAATGAGTACCAATACCTAAGGATGCTAAGCCCACGACGCCAAGGCCGATTTGGTCCGTCGATGCCCTGCTCCCTCCCGGGAAAGGAATATCAGGCGCATGGGCGGTAAAAGGTTCCATGAGATCCGGGTATCCCGGCTCAGTACAGCCAATGCAGGGAGTGTTGCAGCCGATCGGCCAGTTATAGCGGTCATTCCAGCGGCGAATGGGGCAGTCTGCATAGGTGACAGGGCCTTTGCACCCTACCCGATAGAGGCACTCTTTTTGACCAATGTTTGAGGCAAATATTCCTTGATCATAGTAACGGCGGCGGGGGCAGCGATTATGAACAGTCTCCTGAAAAAACATCTTGGGACGCCCAAACTTCTCGAGCTC
>Ga0366808_1109_pt1 | contig 11707 bp, 8 predicted proteins | sample TotcelN113001M13_FD_207020 | JGI IMG/M metagenome (GOLD analysis project Ga0366808, IMG submission 207020) | Enriched cells from coal bed in the Powder River Basin, Montana, United States - Total cells N11 rep3 HSBNCT.N11.300.1.M13 ... | reverse complement strand
AGCTTCTGACTCTCAAATTACCTCTGCAGCGCGAGTTTCGTAGGATGGGTGAAACCCATCGCTGTTCAGCTGCTGCCAAAGCCAATGATGGGTTTCACCCATCCTACTGTGCTTAGTTTGGGTTAATCCTCATAACAAAAACAGAATTTTTTTGCGACAAAAAATGAAAACTGACCTGATCCAAACACTGACTACTACCTTCGAGGCCCATGCGCAGCAGACTGAAAATGGCATCGAATTCTGGCTTGCACGTGACCTGCAATATTTGCTCGGTTATGCGAAATGGGACAACTTTCTGAATGTGGTTTCCAAGGCCAAAACCGCCTGTGAAGTTTCTGAACATCAAGTGACAGACCATTTTGCCGACGTCGGGAAAATGGTCGACCTCGGCTCAGGTAGCCAGCGGGAAGTGGATGACATCATGCTTACCCGCTACGCCTGCTATCTGATTGCGCAAAACGGCGATCCCAAGAAGCCGGAAATCGCCTTTTCCCAAACCTACTTCGCGATTCAGACCCGTCGCGCAGAACTGATCGAGCAGCGCCTGCTGGAGGCAGAGCGCCTGTCGGCCCGCAAGAAGCTCACCGAAACGGAAAAGGAATTGTCCGATGTCATCTATGAGCAAACCGGCGGCAATCAAAACTTCGCCATTATCCGCAGCAAAGGCGACCAAGCCCTCTTCGGTAAAACAACCCAAGCGATGAAGTCCCAATGGAAAGTGCCGGACAACCGCCCACTTGCCGACTTCGCGCCAACCATCATACTGAAGGCGAAGGACTTTGCCACCGAGATCACCATCTTCAATGCCCGCGAACATAAACTCGCGAATGAAACGGCCATCTCCAGCGAACACATCACCAATAACGAAGCCGTCCGCAAGACACTGCTCGAACGCGGCATACGCCCTGAGAGTCTGCCTGCCGCGGAAGACATCAAAAAAGTCGAACGTCGCCTTGCTTCCGACGAGAAGAAGGCCTTGAAAAACCCCGACGCGCTCGATTCCTGATTCCTACCCAAAACATGGCCACCAAAAAAGCACCCCTCGTCGTCGAAATCCTCAAGCACGACGACGCTACACGCAAAAACATCCCCACCGCCGAATACCAGTCGGTCATGCAGAAGGAGCAGCAACAGCCGGTGCGCGTGGCCTACGCGCGCCGCAATCGCGACCTCGACCCGCAACTGGTCTGGCGCGGCAAGGACGAGCAGGACTGGTCAGACCTGGTGGTCCACGCACCGCCGCTCTACATCCAGGAGAAGGTCCATCCGAAGGTGCTGATCGATGACCTCAAGCGCCAAAGCGAGGCCGATCAAAAGGCGACCGATGCGCAAGTCGACATGTTTGCCGACTTCAACGGTCTGCCCAACGACAGCGCCAAGACCGAGTTTTACCAGCACGACGCGCATTGGGCCAACCGCATGATCCTTGGCGACAGCCTGGCCGTGATGGCCAGCCTTGCCGAGCGTGAAGGCCTGCGCGGCAGGGTGCAGTGCATCTATTTTGATCCACCCTACGGCATAAAATTCAACAGCAACTTCCAGTGGAGCACCACCAGCCGCGACGTGAAAGACGGCAACGCCGACCACATCACGCGCGAGCCGGAACAGGTGAAGGCGTTTCGAGATACCTGGCGCGACGGCATCCATTCCTACCTGACCTATTTGCGCGACCGATTGACGGTGGCACGCGATTTATTAACTGACTCGGGATCGATCTTTGTGCAGATCGGGGATGAGAATGTGCACCGTGTGCGGGCGGTGATGGATGAGGTGTTTGGTGAAGACAATTGCGTGGCTCTAATTCAGTTCAAAAAAACGGGCGGATTCGATGCGGATTCGATTGCTTCGATCTGCGATTACGTAGTTTGGTATGCAAAATCCAAGCCTAATCTGAAATACCGATCACTTTATGAGCAAAAAGTCTACGGAGAAGGCTCTGGCGAGCGATATAAGTCATGTTTACTTCCATCCGGTGAAAGCGTCCCCTCTTCAAAATTTACTGATGAGGACGGGAATTTTGAATTGCCCGAAGGGGGACGTTTGTTCTTAGGTGGTCCCCTTACTTCGGACGGAGCACCAAGCAATCCATTTCCGCTCGAATTTGAAGGGGCGGTATTGAACCACAAGCCCAATCAACACTGGAAAACTACACGTGAGGGACTCAAGCGCATTGGCAAGGCTGGGCGACTGTTTCGAACGCGTGCGTTCGTCAATTACCGCCTATTCATCGATGACTTCGCTGCTACGCCTGTAACGAACATGTGGACAGACACCATGGGAACTGCGGAGCGAGACAAAGTCTATGTTGTGCAAACGGTATCCCGCATCGTCCAACGTTGCATACTTATGGCCACTGACCCCGGCGATCTCATCCTCGATCCGACTTGTGGGTCAGGCACCACCGCCTACGTCGCCGAACAATGGGGCCGCCGCTGGATCACCATCGACACTTCGCGCGTCGCACTCGCGCTGGCTCGCGCCCGCATCATGGGCGCACGCTATCCGTACTACCTGCTGGCCGACAGCCGCGAAGGCCAGATCAAGGAAGCCGAAGTCACCCGCAGCGCGCCCAGCAGTAGTGCGACGCGCGGCAACATCGCCCACGGTTTTGTCTGCGAGCGCGTGCCGCACATCACGCTCAAATCGATCGCCAACAACGCCGAGATCGACGTCATCTGGGACCAATTTCAGCAGACGCTGGAGCCGCTGCGCGAAGCCTTGAACGAGGCGCTGGGCCAACAGTGGCAGGAGTGGGAGATTCCACGCGAGTTGAGCGACAAGCACCTGCTTAACCTCACCGGTAAGATCGACCGCGACGTACGTTTCGAGAAAGCAAAGAAGCTGCACGCCCAATGGTGGCAGCAACGGATCGCGCGCCAGAAGGAAATCGATGCGTCGATTGCCGCCAAGGCCGAGTTTGAAACCCTGTACGACAAACCCTACAACGACAAGAAAAAGGTGCGTGTCGCCGGGCCATTCACGGTCGAAAGCCTGTCGCCCCACCGCGTGTTGGGCGTGGATGAAAACGACGAGCTGATCGATCCGAATAATCCAAAAACCGCCCAGCAGCAAGCCAAGTACAAAGAAGAACGCGACTTCGTCCAGATCATCCTGGAAAACCTGAAGACCGCCGGCGTGCAGCAGGCGCACAAGCAGGACAAGATCAACTTCACCGCGCTGACACCGTGGCCGGGTGATCTGGTCTGCGCCGATGGCCGCTATCTGGAAGGCGAGGAAGGTAACAGCAGCGAAAAGCGCGCCGCCGTCTTCATCGGCCCCGAGTTCGGCACCGTCTCGCGCCCCGACCTGGTGGCCGCCGCCCGCGAGGCCGGCGACGCCGGCTTCGACGTGCTGATCGCCTGCGCGTTCAACTACGACGCCCACTCGGCCGAATTCGACAAACTCGGCCGCATCCCCGTGCTCAAAGCCCGCATGAACGCCGACCTGCACATGGCCGACGATCTCAAGAACACCGGCAAAGGCAACCTGTTCGTCATCTTCGGCGAGCCCGACATCGACGTGCTGGACGCAGACGATGGCCAAGTCCGCATCAAGGTCAACGGCGTCGATGTATTCCACCCCAACACCGGCGAAGTGCGCAGCGACGGCGCCGACGGCATCGCCTGCTGGTTCATCGACACCGACTACAACGAAGAAAGCTTCTTCGTCCGCCACGCGTACTTCCTTGGCGCGAATGATCCATATAAGGCGCTCAAGACCACGCTGAAAGCCGAGATTAATGAAGAAGCGTGGGCGACGTTGAACAGCGATACGTCACGGCCATTTGGCAAGCCGAAATCGGGACGGATTGCGGTGAAGGTGATCAACCACCTGGGTGATGAGGTGATGAAAGTGTTTAAAGTGTAAAAAATCGAAAGAAGCTCAGTTGATGAATTGTGAAAATTTTGATGCGGTAACACATCCGACAAAGGATAAATAATGGCTTTAATTGAAGGTTTTCGTGTCCAGAACTACCGTGCCTTACACGATGTGACACTAGGTAAGCTGTCCAACCAGCAACAGGGGGAACCGCTAACGCCATTTACCGTGGTAATTGGTAAGAATGGCGTTGGCAAAAGTACGCTATTCGACGCCTTTGGTTTTATTGCAGATTGCCTTTCGCACGATGTGGAGACTGCGTGCGACATGAAGCAACGCGGTGGATTCGACCGCTTGCGATCACTGGGAACTAATGCGCCAATCAAGTTCGAGATCTACTACCGTGAAGCGCCCAAGGAACGGCCAATCACCTATGAGCTATCCATTGCGCTGGATGATTCAGGGCGTCCGTTCGTGGAAACCGAATTGCTGAAGCAACGGCGCAGAAAACAGACCCATGGCCGGCCTTTCCCGTTCCTGCGTTTGAATCACGGAAAAGGCCTCGTGTGGGCGGGCGAAGATGCTGTCGAGATCGAGGGGGAAGAAGACCGCGGCCAAGAGTCGGTCGAATTGACGGATCTGCGACAATTGGGTATCGCAACGCTTGGTACGTTGAAAGAGCACCCACGCATCAAGCGGTTCCGAGACTTTCTCAAAGGCTGGTATCTTTCTTATTTCTACCCGGATGCGGCACGGGGTTTGCCTTCAGCCGGGCCACAGAAACATTTGAACGTTCATGGCGACAATATTGGCAACGTGGTTCAGTTTATGGAGCGCGAGCACAAAGAGCGCTTCAGACTGATTCTGGAACGTATCGCTGCTAAAATTCCAGGCGTCGCGAGCATCGACACCAAGGTGACGGATGACAAGCGCGTACTGTTGCGTTTCAATGATGGGGCATTCGACGATCCATTCTTTGCCCAACAAATGTCGGATGGCACGTTGAAGGTGTTTGCCTACCTTTTGCTGCTGGAAGATCCAGACCCTCCGCCCTTCATTTGTATCGAAGAACCGGAAAACGGCCTATATCACAAACTGCTGGAGACGTTGGCGCAAGAGTTTCGCATCCACGCAACCGGAAAAAAGAATGCACCGCAGATTTTTGTCACCACCCATCAACCTTATTTTGTTGATGCCTTGTCAGCTGACGAAGTCTGGATATTGGACAAAGGATCTAACGGGTATTCCACTGTGCGCCGTGCTTCCGATTTGGGAATTGTAAAAAGCTTGGTGGCTGAAGGGCTGCCTCTGGGCGGTCTTTGGTACAGCGACTATCTAGATGCAAGGTAACCCGATGCATTTTGAGATACTCGTTGAAGACCAGTCTGGGAAGAAAGCACTCGACATTCTTGTTCCAAAAATCATTGCTAGTGAGGACACTTACAAGGTCCATTCATATAAAGGGATTGGTCGTATTCCCAAAAACCTTAACGGGAAGGCTGATGCAAGTAGGCGAATTTTGCTTGACCAGCTTCCCAGATTACTCAGGGGTTATGGAAATTCATTTGCTAATTGCTCCGACGATTATCCGGCTGTTGTAATTTTGATCTGTGACCTTGACGGCAAGTGCCTACAGACATTCCGCCAAGAGCTTCTTGCAATTCTAGATACCTGTAACCCAAAACCAGAAACTCGTTTTTGCATTGCGATTGAGGAAGGGGAAGCATGGTTTCTTGGTGATATTCCGGCGATTAAAGCAGCATATCCGAAGGCTAAGGTGCCTGTTCTAAATTCATATGAAAATGACGCAATCTGCGGCACTTGGGAACACCTAGCGGATGCTGTTTTCCCAGGCGGCGCACAAACCTTGTCAGGTAAAGGTTGGCAGGCAATCGGCGCAGAAAAATCAGCTTGGTCTGAGAGAATCGCACCACATATGGATGTTGCAAAAAATTCATCGCCAAGTTTTTGTTATTTCAAGACGACGCTTCAAAAATTAGCAGGATTCGAGGGATATTGATGAACTTCCGCATCGCCGACACCTTCACTGACAGCCTCGCCAAACTCACCGGCGACGAGCAGAAAGCCGTCAAGACCACTGCCTTCGACCTGCAACTGAATCCGGCCAATCCCGGCCTGAGTTTCCACAAACTCGACAAGGCCAGGGACAAAAACTTCTGGTCGGTGCGCGTCAGCAGCGCCATCCGCCTGATCGTGCACAAGACCACCGCCAGCCTGCTGCTGTGCTACGTCGATCATCACGACAATGCGTATCAGTGGGCCGAGCGGCGCAAGCTGGAAACACACCCGAAGACCGGCGCGGCGCAGTTGGTTGAAATCCGCGAGCGGGTTGAGGAAATCATCGTCAAGAAGCACATCGAGCTTGTGCAACCTGAACTTGCCAAGCCCTTGCTGTTTGCGAATCTGTCCGATGACGATCTGCTGGGTTACGGTGTGCCGCTGGAGTGGCTGGCCGACGCACGTCAGGCCAACGAAGACAGTCTGCTGGTGCTGGCCGAGCATCTGCCAGCCGAAGCCGCGGAAGCCTTGCTGGAACTGGCCACCGGCGGCAAGCCGCAAGTAATTCAATACGCCGGTGTCGGGGGCGATCCTTTCGCGCATCCGGACGCGCTGCGCCGCTTCCGCGTGATGAATGACCTCGAGGAGTTGGAGCGCGCGCTGGCATATCCGTGGGACAAATGGACGATCTTCCTGCATCCGGCGCAGCGGCAATGGGTGGAGCGCGATTACAGCGGCCCGGCGCGCGTGTCAGGTTCGGCGGGCACCGGCAAGACCATCGTCGCGCTGCATCGGGCTGTCTTTCTGGCACGCAGCCAGCCTGACAGCCGGGTGCTGCTGACAAGCTTTTCGGAAACGCTGGCGAATGCATTGCGAACCAAGCTGAGACGCTTGATCAGCAACGAGCCGCGATTGGCCGAACGCCTGGAAGTACATGCGATGAACGCGATCGGCGAGCGTCTGTATGCGCTGCACTTCGGACGTCCGCAAATTGCTTCCTTTGATGCAATCCGAGGTTTTATCGCAGATGCTGCGGCGACGCTTGGCAATCAGAAGTTCGGCATGAGTTTTTTGCTGACCGAGTGGGAAGAAATGGTCGATGCGTGGCAGTTGGACAGTTGGGAGTCTTATCGCGATGTGAAGCGACTGGGAAGAAAAACGCGTCTATCGGAACCCCAGCGTGCAGCGCTTTGGTCCATCTTTGATATTGTGCGTGCGCGCTTGCGCGCCGATGGCTTGATTACTCACGCAGAAATGTTCACGCGTCTGGCCGGTGCATTGGCAGGCCGCGCCCATCCACCGTTCGAGTTTGTCGTGGTTGATGAAGCGCAGGACGTGAGCGTTGCGCAATTGCGCTTTCTTGCGGCGATTGGTATGGATCGGCCGAACAGCCTTTTCTTCGCCGGCGATCTCGGCCAACGGATTTTTCGGCAACCGTTTTCGTGGAATTCGCTCGGTGTGAACATACGCGGACGGGCACGCACGCTGCATATCAATTACCGGACCTCACATCAGATCAGGATGCAGGCAGACCGCTTGCTGGGCCCGAATGTTTCGGATGTTGACGGCAATATGGAGGAACGGGGCGGCACGGTATCGGTATTCAATGGCTCGGCGCCAGTGATTCTGAGCTTTGACAGTCAGGAGCAGGAAACCGATGCGGTTGCCACTTGGCTTGCGGATCGCAGCAAAGAGGGTATCGCACCGCATGAAATTGGCGTATTCGTCCGGTCCGATGCGGAACTGGAGCGCGCCCGTGCAGCCGTCTCCGCGGCCGGGCTTTCGTTCAACGTGCTTGATGATCAGGTTGGGACAAGCGGCGGGCAAGTGTCGATCAGCACCATGCATCTGGCCAAGGGCCTTGAGTTTCGCGCGGTGGCGGTCATGGCCTGCGACGACGAAGTCATTCCTTTGCAGCAGCGTATCGAGTCAGTGGCCGACGACGCTGACCTGGAGGAGGTTTACAACACCGAACGCCACTTGCTGTACGTCGCCTGCACCAGAGCCAGGGATCATTTGCTCGTCACCAGCGTCGATCCCCGATCGGAGTTTCTGGATGATCTTCGAATGGGAGGGTTGATGTCTGGCCCCAGGTGCAATCTTCCGATCAAAGCCTGCTGAATTATTTCGGAAACGGACACAGCGAACGCCTTCCCGTCATGGAATTTCATTTCCTCCATGACAACGCTTTACTTGAAATTTTTGAGAGACACTCTTTTTTATTCAAAAAAAAGCTGGTTTATTCAAAAATGCGCAATTTCATCGGGTTCAAATGGATCGCCGAACACACTGGGATTGCCCCCTCACAACCATTTTCAGTCGGGAGTCAACTGGGCAGGTCCCGGCGCACCGTTGTGACGGGTAACACGCGTGAGGAAACATATCCGCCCGGCGCCCGGCCGCACGCAACAATTCCGGCGCACCTGACTTTCGCGTTCAAGCACGAAACGATCAACCTGGAATTCCTTGCGCGCCTGTGCGCGGGGGCCAGCGATTCTCGAACAGTGGGTCCGTGACGAGCGGACCGGCGCCTGCCCGGCCTCAGGCCGGAATTGACTGCAATCAAGTCCATGTCAACAGTGCTTGTGAACGATCAATCGTTGCTCAGATCGGCCCGCAGATGGGTAGACAAATCGGGCGTTATTGCGATAATTTAACCGCAGGGTGGCTGGCTACCGTGATGATTCTGCTCCCTGCTTCACCCGGAGTCCGCGACTTTTGCCACGCAACAGCGTAAGGCGCGGGTTTCGGTCCGGGACAGTTTGTACGCATGCTTAAAGATAACTCTGTCAACCCGGCACGCCAGCAGCGGCCGCTGGCCAGCCAATTGTCATATCTTGCCTGTCATGGACACCGCACCTCTGTAACCAGACAATCCTCGGATTCTTATCGGGTTCATCATGACGCATCGCATTGTTGTCGTCGGTGGCGGAGCCGGTGGCTTGGAACTGGCCACCCGTCTTGGCCGCACCTTGGGCAAACGCGGCAAGGCCGCGATTACCTTGGTCGATGCCCACCTTACCCATCTCTGGAAACCGTTGCTGCATGAAGTTGCGGCCGGTTCGCTGAACTCGTCGGAAAACGAACTCAATTATGTCGCGCAAGCGAAATGGAATCACTTTGAATTCCAGATCGGCCGCCTCTGCGGACTCGACCGGGCCGCGCAGCGCATCGCGCTGGCAGCCACGTTCGATGAAGCCGGAATCGAGCTCGTGCCTGCCCGGACCTTACCTTATGACAGCCTGGTCATCGCGGTCGGCAGCATAACCAATGATTTCGGCATTGCAGGCGCAGCCGAGCATTGCGTTTTTCTTGATACTCCAGTGCATGCCGAGCGCTTCCACCATCAACTTTTGCGCCATTATCTACGAGCCCATGCGCGCGAAGGCGCCCATCAGCACATTAGCGTGGCCATTGTCGGCGCCGGCGCTACCGGCGTCGAACTGGCTGCCGAGCTGCGCCATGCAGCCCAGCAATTGACCGCTTACGGGCTCAGCGGTATTGCGCCGCAAGATATGCGCATCACGCTCATCGAAGCGGGTCCGAAGGTGTTGCCGGCGCTTCTCGAGCGCGTCAGCGAACCGGCGCACCAAACGCTGAAAAAACTGGGCATTACGGTGTTCACATCATCCCCGGTCAAGGAAGTCGCAGCCGATAGCCTGAAGATGGCCGATGGCAGCGTCATTTTTGCCAGCCTGAAAGTGTGGGCCGCCGGCATCCGGGCCCCTGCGTTCCTGAACAATCTGGATGGCCTTGAAAGCAACCGGATCGGCCAGCTGGTGGTTCGTCCAACCCTGCAAACCACGCTGGACGACAATATTTTCGCATTGGGCGACTGCGCCGCCTGCCCGCTTGGCGACGGCCGGCAAAATGTGCCGCCGCGCGCTCAAGCGGCGCACCAGCAAGCCGCGTTGCTGGTCAAATCGATGCAACTGCGCCTGAACGACAGACCGTTGCCGCCATACCGTTACCGGGATTACGGCTCGCTGGTGTCGCTGTCGCGATTTAGCGCAGTGGGCAATTTGATGGGAAACCTGATGGGCAGCATCAAACTGGAAGGCTGGCTGGCGCGGATGTTTTATCTATCGCTGTACCGGATGCACCAGATCGTCCTGTATGGCGCGTTCCGCACTGCGCTGCTGATGCTGAGCGACCGGATCGGCCGCAGTACCGAGCCGCGCCTGAAATTGCATTGATTACTGCGCCGGCGCCCCGGCAGTCCGGCCCGTGAACCTGATGCATTACAGTGCAGCCGGTGGCGTAAAATACCGTTTTTTTACGCTATCATTCCGAAATCGGCCGTACTGTACAGCCGGCCATATTTCGTACCAGACAGGTAACCCCATGAATCTTGCATTGCCCGATATTGAAATCTCAGAACAGCTGATTCGCCGTTTCGACACTCTCGGCCCACGCTATACGTCGTACCCGACTGCGGATCGCTTCCACGCCGGCTTCGATGTGCAGTCGTACAATGCGCAGCTGGAACAACGCGCCGCCAATACCGGCAGCAATCCGCCGCTGTCCGTGTATGTGCATATCCCGTTTTGCGAGTCCTTGTGTTATTTCTGCGCGTGCAACAAGATCATCACCAAGGAACACGGCCGGGCGGCCGAATATCTGCGTTATCTGGACAAGGAAATGGCGCTGGTGGCGGCCCGCATCGGCCCCGACCGGCAGACTGCGCAGCTGCACTTCGGCGGCGGCACGCCGACCTTTTTGAGTGCGGACGAATTACGCCAGTTGATGCAAATGCTGCGCAGCCATTTCAATTTCCTGCCGGACGCCGAACTCGGCATCGAAATCGATCCGCGCACCGTCAATGACGACACGATGGCATTGCTGGCCGAGCTGGGCTTTAACCGCACCAGCTTCGGGGTGCAGGATTTCGACCCTGCGGTGCAGCAGGCGGTGAACCGGATTCAGCCGCTGGAAATGGTCGAAAAAGCCGTCACCGCCAGCCGCAAGGCCGGCTTCGTGTCGGTCAACGCCGACCTGATCTACGGTTTGCCCAAGCAGTCGCTGGACAGCTTCGACCATACGCTCGACAGCATCATCGCACTGTCGCCGGATCGCATCGCGCTGTACAACTACGCGCATTTGCCGAGCCGCTTCAAAGCGCAACGGCTGATCGTCGACAGCGACTTGCCGTCGGCCGAGGAACGGCTGCAGATTTTCCTGCTGTCGATGCGCCGCTTGCTGGAAGCCGGTTACGTATACATCGGCCTCGATCATTTTTCCAAACCGGACGACGAGCTGAACCTGGCCCGGCTCGACAAGAGCCTGCACCGCAATTTCCAGGGTTATACGACCCGCGCCGACTGCGACCTGGTCGGCCTGGGCGTATCGGCCATCAGCAAGGTCGGCGATTCGTACAGCCAGGCGGTGCGCACGGTGAATGCGTATTACGAGCGCATCGACAACGGCCAGTTGCCGATCGACCGCGGCTATGCGCTGACCATGGACGATGTGCTGCGGCGCCAGGTGATCATGGAATTGATGTGCAGCGGACCGGTCGATTTCGCAACGATCAATCGCACTTACGGGATCGATTTCGTCAGCTACTTCGCGTCCGAACTGGCGCAGTTGGGCCAGTACCAGGAAGCCGGCCTGATCACGGTCGATGCCGACAGCATCCAGGTCAGCGCCAAAGGACGATTGTTCGTGCGCGCAGTCGGCATGGTGTTCGATGCGTACGTGAGCCAGAACACCACCTCGAAATTTTCCAAGCTGATTTAAAAAATGGCTCTATATGATTTAGAGTGGGTAACCGATGCATTCAAATTGAAATTTTCCGCATGAACAGTGACGCATTATTTGGCATGGCCCTAGGCTTGCAAACACCGTGGACGATGAAAAAGGTGGAGTT
>Ga0366808_1108_pt1 | contig 11727 bp, 11 predicted proteins | sample TotcelN113001M13_FD_207020 | JGI IMG/M metagenome (GOLD analysis project Ga0366808, IMG submission 207020) | Enriched cells from coal bed in the Powder River Basin, Montana, United States - Total cells N11 rep3 HSBNCT.N11.300.1.M13 ... | reverse complement strand
CTTGAAGCAGAAGGCGCGATGGCGCTGCTTATGAAAGATGCTATTAAACCGAATTTGGTTCAGACGTTAGAGAATACTCCTGTATTTATCCATGGCGGTCCGTTTGCTAATATCGCCCATGGTTGTAACAGCGTGGTCGCCACTAAACTGGCCCTCAAGCTTGCCGATTATGTGGTCACTGAGGCCGGATTTGGCGCAGATCTCGGAGCAGAGAAATTTTACGATTTGAAATGCCGCTATGCTGAACTGAAGCCTGCAGCAACCGTAATTGTTGCGACAGTGCGCGCGCTCAAGATGAATGGCGGCGTAGCCAAAGAAAATCTTGGACCGGAGAACCTGGAAGCTCTGGCCCGCGGGATTGTCAACCTGGAAAAACACATTGAGAACATTGGGAAATTCGGTGTACCGGCGGTCGTGGCTATCAATCGCTTCCCCACCGATACTGATGCTGAGCTGGAATTTATTGCTCAACGCTGCCGTGAACTGGGCGCGGAGTTTGCACTTTCGGAAGTCTTCACCAAAGGCGGCGAGGGCGGTGTCGAGCTCGCTAATGCTGTGCTCAATATCGTAGATAACAAAGAGTCCAATTTCAAAGTTCTTTATGAACTGGAATTGTCGGCCGAAGAGAAAATTGAAAAGATTGCAACAGAGGTCTATGGCGCTGACGGCGTGAACTTCACGAAGGAAGCCCTGACTTCCCTCAAGAAATATATTGAGTTGGGCTATGGCAACCTGCCTATTTGTATGGCTAAGACTCAATATTCCTTAACCGATGACCAAAATGTTCTTGGACGTCCCACAGGATTCAAGATTACCGTTCGTGAGGTCCGCCTTTCTGCAGGTGCCGGCTTCCTGGTTGCCATCACCGGTGCAATCATGACTATGCCCGGTCTGCCTAAACGCCCGGCTGCTTTAAGAATGGATATCGACCGAGCAGGAAAAATCACCGGATTGTTCTAAGAAGTGATTGCGAAAATGACCGTCTAAAAGTTACAGACAGCCCCAGGAAGATTAGTTTTCTGGGGCTAATTTCTTTTGACGGAATTTTCGATTATAATTGATTTTAATTAGTCAGAAATAACCGCTACTCTGGGGCGAGGCAGCTTTACGCACAACGCTCTCTCCGGGCGGCTCCGGGGCGCGCTCCACCATCTGCTCTGGGAGCTTGCCAAAACCCCGATGCTTACTGCATGTGAACCACTGGCAAGCTTAACCCAGAGCAGCATGGTTTTGCTTTATCGCCCCTCCACCAAATCGTTCGCTTTTGTGCGTAAAGCTGCGCTTGAGGGTCGGTAGGCGGGTATTTCTGACAGCATTGTGGGTGGAGCTGCGAAGGAGTGTGGGACGCAATTGCGTTGTCGCGGGACCCCATCAAGATCAAGACGGATACTTACTAAAACGGAGGAATCGAGCATATGATTCCCATACCCCGAGTCAATCAGATTCTTCAGCATCATCTGTATGAAGACTATAGCATAAAGAATAAGCTCGCCGAAGAGAAGCGCATTTATTGTAGGCATGGTTCAGACCATGGATTGAGTGTGGCGAGGATAGCTTATATTTATCTGTTAGAGAACTGGGATGATTCTTCAGGTGAAAACTCAGTGCTCAAGGCGGATAGAGGGATCGCTAAAGAAATCGTTTACGCGGCCGGGATTTTACATGATATTGGCCGCTGGGTGGAATATGAGACCAAGGAAGATCATGCTCAAGCAGGCGCGCGGCTGGCGGTGCCGATCTTACGTGAGTCCGGCTATGAGGAGCAGGAGATCGAGGTGATCTGCCAGGGGATTCTGCAACATCGTCTGGATCCTGCGGCTGCCCAAAGTGAATTGGGCCAAGCTCTGGCCAGAGCCGATGACTGGGCCAGAGACTGTCATAACTGTGAAAGCAAAGCAACATGCTATAAATATACTAAAGACATGGAAGAAATCCTGATTTAGGATGGGCAATTTTATCAAAGTAAACCAATCAGGGGAAGATAGGAAAAAGAGCATGGAGGTTAATTATGAAGAAGGATTACTTTATTCGTTGGATTAAATTGGACAACCGCCAGGAAGCCAAAAGAGCGATGGAACAAATCGGCTCTGACCCTGGGGGAATTGCTCATATGATGAGTAAACCCGTTGGCCGTGCTCTGAAAATAGAGAATGTCCCTCCTCATGTGGCTCAAATTCTTAAGCAGGAAATGCTCTCCGTAGGCGGGGATGCTGCTGTACACCGTAATGTCATCGTGAATAAAATCGAGGCCTCAGATATTCTCCTCGTTGGTACAGAACGCCAACTGCGTAATTTAGCTCAAAAGATTCTGAGCCAGCCCTTTGGTTTAAAAGAACTAGGCAATAATTTAAGGGCTGTTCTGCAGGCAACTGAACCCCCTAAAAAACGGGTTCTTTCCTGCCGGGGCAAGGAGCTTCCTTTAGGGGAGCGGACTTTGATTATGGGAATTCTCAACATCACTCCGGATTCTTTCTCCGATGGGGGCAGATTTGATAATTTAGAGGCAGCAATCCGTCAGGCAGAGCAGCTGGTGGAGGAAGGCGCAGATATATTGGATATCGGTGCCGAGTCGACCCGTCCAAGTCATCAGTCCGTTAATGCTGAGGATGAGTGGAGCCGTCTGGAGCCGGTGTTAAAAGCCCTGCTCCCACGGGTTTCTGTTCCGATTTCAATTGATACATATAAAGCGGAAGTTGCTGAAAAAGCTCTTGCAGCGGGCGCCCATATTATTAATGATATTTGGGGTCTGCAAAAGGATCTGAATATGGCCAAGGTAGTGGGTAAGTATCAGGCTCCGGTTATCGCTATGCATCATCAAGATGGAACGAATTATCGTCATCTTGTCGGAGATATTCTGGCCTTTTTGAGAAAGAGCATTCAACTGGCAGAGGCAGAAGGCTTAAGCGGTGACCAAATTATAATTGATCCCGGGGTAGGATTAAGCTTTGGCAAGACTCCGGAACAGGATTTAGAGATCGTCAGCCGCTTGGATGAGTTTAAAACTCTGGGGCATCCCATTTTGTTGGGGACGTCTCGTAAATCCATGATTGGGAACGTGATCAATCTCCCGGTGGATCAGCGTCTGGAGGGAACAATTGCCACCAGCGTCATTGGCGTAGCTGCCGGTGTCGATATCATTCGGGTTCATGATGTGCAGGCCAATAAGAGAGCTATCCAAATGGCGGACGCAGTTTATCGGAAAATGAGGGGAGAGAATTTCATTGGAGGGTGACCGAATCCGTTTACGGGGTATGATATTTTACGGCTATCATGGGGTAATGGCAGAGGAGAAGGTCCTGGGCCAAAAGTTTCTTATTGATGCGGATTTGTATTGTGATTTAAGTCGGGCCGGGGCATCTGACCGGGTTGAAGATACGATTAGTTATGCAGAGGTCTATCAGCGGATTAAGAGCGTGGTTACTGAAGAACGCTATGATTTGCTGGAGAAGCTGGCAGCCCGGATCGCTGAGCAGGTGCTTCAGGAGTTTCCCTGCCAGGCGATCCGAGTTGAGGTACATAAACCCCAGGCACCTATCCCCGGTATTTTTGAAGATGTTTCAATCGAGATTTTTCGGGAGAAAAAGAAATGAAAGCATATTTAAGCTTGGGAAGCAATATGGGGGACCGGGGTTTCCTTCTCGAGGAGAGTTGCCGGTGCTTAGAGGATCATCCTCAGATTGATATTTTGCAGAAATCGTCTGTCTATGTGACTAAACCCTGGGGTGTAACCGGTCAGCCTGATTTTTGGAATCTGGCTCTGGAGATTGAGACCGGCTTATCGCCGTTGGAATTATTGGACGTATGTCAGAAAATCGAGCATGAATTGGGACGTGTGCGCATTGTACGCTGGGGTCCACGCACTATTGACATTGACTTACTAAGTTATGATAATAGGGAATGGAAGGATGAGCGACTTATTCTTCCACATCCCCGGATGGAGGAGCGGGAATTTGTCTTGGCGCCTTTGCGGGAAATTGCCTCGGGGTATATCCTCCCATCTGGTCGAACAGTTTCGGAAGTTCGAGGCGAGGGAGAAGTCAGCGTATTGAATCCTGGGAAATAACAGACAATATCGAGTAAGAATTGTACTGTAGTGAGGATTCAGCAAAGGGGCTTCACGTATACTTAACTCCTATTCAAAGAATTATGCCGGAAGTGCCGCTTGGATCATTAGACCGAGACGGTGAAGGAAAACAGAGAATTGGGCACCTTCACGCTTGTGGGGTGCTTTTTCCCATTCCATGGATAAGTCAACTAGACTTTAGGAGGAGCTGACACTCCGCCTAAGTAAGTTTCCTTTAATATTTTTGGAGGGGTATTATGAATTTTGGGATTATCGGGGCTGGAATCGTAGGCACAGCGATTGCGATTCGACTGGACCGGGCGGGACATCGCCTGGTTGGTGTGGAGACAAGAAGCCAAAATTCATATCAGCGCTTTTGTAAATATCTTCAGTGGGAAAAGCTCCCGTTGGAGGAGTGGATTGAAGACGCAGATCTTGTCTTTTTCACAACCCAGGACGGGATGATCCGCACCGCAGCTGAAGAGTTGACAAGGAAGAGACTTTATAAGCCTGGACAAATCTGGATCCATTGCTCAGGTTCCATGAGCTCCAGAGCCTTGCAGATTGATAGCGGCTTACCGGTCAAATATCTGTCCTTGCATCCACTTCAGGCTTTTGCGGGAATAGAACAAGCTGTTGAACTTTTGCAGGGGACACATTTTGGGATTGAGGGTGATGCGGAGCAGATGGGATTCGAGATTGTCAATCAGCTCGGAGGAATACCTCATCGCCTTGACCCGCAGAAAAAGCCCTTGTATCATGCCGGGGCAGTTGTCGCTTCAAACTATCTTATTACACTGGCAGATTTGGCCGTGCAGCTGTTTGAGCAGGCCGGAATTGGCAGGGAAGAGGCACTTGAATCATTACTGCCGCTTATAGAGGGGGCACTTCAGAATCTTCGCCAGGCTGGAATTCCTCAGGCACTTACCGGCCCTATAGCCCGTGGAGATGCAGAGGTTGTACGATCGCATCTCAACCAAATGCCTCTGAATATCGAAGGGGTTTATCGGGAACTGGGATTGGCTACTTTGGAGGTAGGAAGGGCCAAGAAGGAAATGGCAGGGTCGGAGTACCCCAAAGATATATGGGAAGAGATGAACAAGCTTCTGAAAAAGCGAAAGGGATGAAAGACAGATGATTATAAGTCAACGAATTTCCGAAGTCCGGAAGGTTTTATGGAGAGAAAGAGAGAACAAGAAAGAAATAGCACTGGTTCCAACTATGGGTTATTTGCATCAGGGCCATCTGACTTTGGTAAAAGAAGCAAAGCAATCCGGCGCCTTTGTGGTGATGAGTATATTTGTTAACCCTCTGCAATTTGGTCCGAATGAAGATTTTTCCCGCTACCCGAGAGATATTGAGCGGGACGCCAAACTGGCAGAAGAGGCGGGAGTAGATCTTCTTTTTAATCCTGAAGTATCAGAAATGTATCCTGACCCAAACCTGACTTATGTGGAAGTTGGGGAGTTGGGGGATTGTCTCTGCGGGGCATCAAGACCGGGTCATTTCAGGGGAGTAACGACGGTTGTCAGCAAACTGTTCCATATTGTCCAGCCTGATCGGGCTTATTTTGGCCAAAAGGATTTTCAGCAATATCTGATTATTAAGCGCATGGTTCAGGACTTGAATTTCCCGATTGAGGTTATTGCTGTACCGATTGTCAGAGAAGAGGAGGGACTGGCTTTAAGCTCCAGGAATGTTTATCTCAGTGCTGAGCAACGTACCGAAGCTCTTGTCCTTAATCGCAGCTTAAGGGATGCCGAGGAGTGGATTCGTGGCGGAGAGCGGAGAGCGGCAGTGATTGAGGAACGAATCAAGGATAAAATAAGAACAGAAGGTTCGGGGATAATTGATTATGTAGAGGTACATTCAGCAGAGAATCTGAGCAGGGTCGACAGAATTGAGCAGCCGATTGTCATTGCTTTGGCTGTGCGTTTTGGAGCTACCCGATTGATAGATAATAAGATCGTAAAGGAGTGGGACTGATGTTCCGAACCATGATGAAGTCGAAACTTCACCGTGTTGTAGTGACAGAAGCGAATTTAAAATATGTAGGGAGTATCACCATTGATGAAGAATTGATGGAGTTAGCCGATATCTTACCTAATGAAAAGGTTCAGGTTGTCAATAATAATAATGGAGCACGGCTTGAGACGTATGTCATTCCGGGTGAGCGGGGTTCGAGAACGATCTGTCTGAACGGTGCGGCTGCGCGGCTGGTTCAGGTTGGGGACGAAGTCATTATTATTTCCTATGGAATTTTTACGGATGAAGCAGCTCAAAGTTATCGTCCTAAGGTAGTTTTCGTAGACAGTGAGAATAATCCTGTGAAGCTGACAGATGAAGAGACCCATGGGAGTGAAGCTTAAGTAGCTGCCGGGATTAGGAGGATAAGATGAGACGCTGTATCGTGCCTTGGCACCCAGATGAAGTGGCGGTCTATTCAACAGAGGTGCTGGTTTTAGGGAGTGGAATCGCCGGCCTGTATACGGCTTTGCGAGCGAGCGAAATTTTAGAGGTTACTGTGTTAACCAAAAAGGAAATCCCTGAGAGCAATACCAAGCATGCGCAGGGTGGAATTGCCGTAGCCTTGGATGAGGATGATTCTCCTTCTTTACATTATGAGGATACACTTCAGGCGGGAGCCGGATTATGTGACTGGGAGGCCGTTCGGGCCTTGGTGGAAGATGGCCCGCGGCGGGTTGAAGAACTGATCCGGATGGGGACCAATTTTGACCAGCACGACGGTCAATTGGCATTGACTAAGGAAGCAGCCCATAGTCGGAGACGAATTCTTCATGCCCATGGGGATGCCACCGGCGGGGAGATTGAGCGCACCTTAGTGGAACAGACCCTCAAAAACCCACGGATAAGCGTCAGAGAGGGACATTTTGTTCTAGATCTATTGCAGAATGCCCAGGGAGAAATCATTGGGGCTTTGAGTTTCCACGAAAAGAGCCAAAGATTTGAAGTCCATCTTGCTCGTGCTGTTGTCCTAAGTACGGGAGGAATGGGTCAACTTTATCGCTATACCACAAACCCGGAAGTAGCCACCGGAGACGGAATTGCCGCGGCTTATCGAGCGGGTGCGGAATTGATGGATATGGAATTCGTTCAATTTCATCCCACGGCACTGGCTATACCTGGTGCACCTCGCTTTTTAGTTTCCGAGGCCGTGCGGGGAGAAGGAGCACTGCTGCGAAACTCCCAGGGTCAGCGTTTTATGGAAAGCGTCCCAGGCCAGGAGTTGGCGCCTCGGGATATTGTGGCACGGGCTATTTGGCAGGAGCAGACCCATGGGCCGGTATATTTGGATTTTCGCCCCCTGGGGGAAGAAAAGACCTTAAACCGCTTTCCAATGATTTATCAGACTTGTCTGGAATATGGGATAGATGTCTTGAAAGATCTTCTCCCTGTAGCGCCGGCGGCCCATTATTTAATGGGTGGAATTCGGACAAGCATTCAGGGGCGGACGAACCTGCCTTATCTTTATGCTTGCGGAGAATGTGCCTGCAATGGCGTACACGGAGCCAATCGTCTGGCCAGCAACTCGCTGCTGGACGGCTTGGTCTTCGGGGCACGCATTGTTGAAGATATTTTGGAGATGTCCCGGCCGATGCCTTCGCTGAGTGATCTCAATGGGTATGAAAAGGGCAAAAACGGGATAGGGTTGGATTCAAATGGGAACTCAAATTCAGATTCAGAAATAGGTGAGAGGTATCCCCTGCAACGCTCGGAGCTGCAAGCGCTGATGTGGGAGTATGTGGGGATTGTCCGTGAAGAGGAGGGTCTGAAGCAAGCCCTGATTCAGCTTGATGAGTGGAAGCAGAGATACGTTCCCGGTCGCAGGACCGAGGAGTTGGAGCTTGAGAATCTTTTGACGGTAGGATATTGTGTGACAAAAGCGGCATACGCCCGTTTAGAGAGCCGCGGAGGTCATTACCGCTCAGATTATCCGGAAATTAACGATGCTTGTTGGCAAAAACATTCCGTCCAGGAGAGGAGTACTGATCATGTTCGCACCGTTCCAGTATCAAGAGTTGATTGAGAGAGCATTACAAGAGGATTTGGGGACTGGGGATGTAAGCTCAGCTATTTTTCCAAAGACAGCGACTGCTCATGCCAAGATTTATGCCAAGCAGCAAGGGATTGTCTGTGGCGTGGAGATCGGCGAGAGGATTTTTAAGACAATTGATGGGGAGCTGGAGATTAAAAAGTGCCTGGATGACGGGAGCACGGTAGAACCGGGAACTGTCATTCTGGAGATCTTTGGCTCAGTGCGCTCAATTCTGATGGGTGAGCGCACTGTCCTGAATTTTATCCAGCATTTATCCGGGATTGCCAGCCTTGCTCATCAAGCGGTGGAAGAGATTGAGGGCTTACCGGTTAGAATAACCGATACACGGAAGACTTTACCTGGACTAAGAATGCTGCAAAAATATGCAGTACGTGTCGGTGGGGGGCAAAATCATCGTTTTGGCCTCTATGACGGGGTAATGCTTAAGGATAACCATATTGCTGCAGCAGGGGGATTGATTCAAGCAGTTCAGGCCGCCCGCAGCGAGGTTGGACATATGGTCAAGATCGAGGTGGAGTGCGAAAGCCTGAGTCAGGTTAACGAGGCTATCGCAGCCGGGGCCGATGTAATCATGCTGGATAACATGGATATCGGTGCCATGAGAGAAGCCGTCGGCATTATCGATAAAAGAGCGGTTGTGGAAGCTTCCGGAGGACTAAGCAAAGGATCACTGAGAGCGGTGGCAGAGACCGGGGTTGATGTAATCTCTCTTGGTTCCCTGACTCACTCCGTGAAGGCTCTGGACTTTTCCCTTGATTTGGGAGATATCAAAAAGGCTACTCTTGAACGGTGGCAAAAGGGAGAATTATAAGAACGTGCGTGAAGAAATCCTTAACCTGCTGGGGAATCAGCAGGGGGAGTATGTATCTGGCGAGAGCATCAGCCACAGCTTAAATATTTCTCGGGCTGCAGTATGGAAGCAGATTCAGGGCCTGAAAGAAGCGGGTTATGAGATCGAGGCCCAGACTAAAAAAGGGTATTGCCTGGTCAAGGCCCCCGCGTCACTGGATGAATGGGCCCTTAAGCAGGAATTGAAGACAGGGTATTTAGGTAAAACACTGCGACTTTTTGAAGAATTACCCTCGACTAATGATTGGTGCAAGGACCTGGTCCGCCAAGGGGAAGAGTCCGGAACGGTCGTCATTGCCAAACGGCAGACTGTGGGCCGCGGCCGCATGCAGCGGGCCTGGCAATCACCCACAGGCGGGCTCTGGATGAGTGTGTTGCTTAAGCCCAAGCTTAATTTGGCGGATGCGGCCAAGCTTACCTTGAGCACAGGAGTTGCTTTAGCCAGGGCGATCCACACCCTTTATGGGCTTGAGGCAGGAATCAAATGGCCCAATGATCTGGTTTATCAGGGGAAGAAGATTGCCGGAATCCTCGGTGAGGTTGTGGGAGAATGGAATTCCGTACAGACGCTCATTTTGGGGATTGGGGTAAATGCCGATTTTGAAATCCAGGACTTGAGCCCTGAATTGCCTGCCACTACCCTGCGTACCATTTTAGGCCATGAGATCAACCTGAATCAGCTGGCGGCTGAAATTCTTCGCCAGCTGGAGCATGAAGTGCAGGCCTTGGAGCAAGGGGACGTTGCAGGGCTTAAGGAACGCTGGACGACCTGTGCAGTGGGCATCGGGCATGCCGTTGAAATAGAGCGGGCGGGCGAAAAGTTTGCAGGAGTTTTCCACGGAATCAATGAAAACGGGGAACTCATTCTTGATTATGACGGGAGAGAGCAGGCTTTCTCTTCCGGAGAAGTGAGATTAAGATATAATGCGGGACAGTACAGTCCTTGAGAGGCAAAGAATGCAGATTTTCGCTTGAGTAACCGGCGATGATGCCGGCTTTTTGTTATCATGCCGAATCAGAAAACAGGATTAAGGAGAATGAGTATGATCCTTGTGTTTGATGTGGGGAATACAAATATTGTGCTTGGGGTGTATAAACAGAGAGAGCTTACCCATCACTGGCGGGTCTCGACGGATAAATCCAGAACGGCGGATGAGTATGCCGTAGTCATTAGGAATCTGTTTGATTTAAGTGAGATTAGTTTTCAAGATATTAATGCTGTTGTCGTATCCTCAGTTGTCCCGCCGGTTATGCCGACGCTGGAAGCTCTGGTGCGTAAGTATTTTGGTGTAGAGCCGCTGGTGATTGGGCCGGGAATCAAGACCGGAATGCCAATTGTCTATGATAATCCCCGCGAAGTTGGCGCAGATCGCATTGTCAATGCAGTAGCCGCCCTTCATAAATACGGAGGTCCGCTAGTTATTGTGGATTTTGGGACAGCGACCACCTTCTGTGCAGTTTCAAAGCGCGGAGAATATTTAGGCGGAGCGATCGCTCCCGGAATTGGGATTTCAACAGAGGCTTTGTTTCAACGGGCTTCCAAGCTGCCGCGGATCGAAATTGTCAAACCGAAAAGCGTGATTGCTAAAAATACGGTTGCCGGAATGCAGTCGGGAATTTATTATGGCTTTATTGGGCAGGTGGACGGTATTGTCCGTCTGATGAAGCAAGAATTGGGAGCGGATACAAAGGTGATCGCAACTGGGGGATTAGCTGAATTGATCGCTGGAGAATCCCAGGAAGTCAATACAGTGGATCCATTTTTGACATTAGAGGGCTTATTGTTGATCTATGAAAAAAATCAGGATTAGCATCCCGTATAGTCTGGAAGGGAATTGGAACTAGAATGAGATTAGGTCAATTTGACTTAGGGATCCCGGTATTTTTGGCACCGATGGCGGGAGTTACGGATAAGGCATTTCGGGAAACCGTTCGGGCGGTGGGCGGACATCTTGTCTGGACAGAAATGATCAGTGATAAAGCTCTTACATATCTGAATTCAAGAACTTTAGAGATGCTGAATTTGAGCGGAGAATCTTCACCACGGATAGTTCAGATCTTCGGTTCGGAACCGGAAGTCATGGCCAGAGCGGCAAGCTTGGCTGTCGAGAGAGATGCCGAGGTCATCGATATTAATATGGGTTGCCCTACTCCGAAAATTGTTAAGAATGGAGAAGGTTCCGCATTATTGCAGGACCTTCTTTTGGCTGAACGCATTGCCAAGGCTGTGGTCAAAGCAGTGACTGTGCCTGTGACTGTCAAGATGCGCCTGGGCTGGACCCCCGAGGCTATGATAGCGCCGGAGCTTGCCAAACGTGTGGAAGATGTCGGAGTTCAGATGGTCAGTGTCCATGGCCGGACTCGTGATCAATATTATGCAGGCTTTGCCGATCGGACCTGGATCAAAAAAGTCAAGGATTCGGTGCGGATCCCGGTGATCGCTAACGGCGATATTACGACACCCCAGGAAGCGCAAAAGGTTCTGGAGGAGACCGGGTGTGACGGCGTCATGATCGGCAGGGGAGCATTGGGCAATCCATGGTTGATTCCGCGCACGGAAATGTATTTGGCTGAGGGGATACTTGTTCCGGAGCCATCCCTGGCAGAGAAGATCAAGGTAACTGAGGAGCATTTTGAACGATTGCTGCACTATAAAGGTGAGCGCATCGGCTTAAATGAAATGCGTAAGCATGCGGTATGGTATATTAAAGGAGTAAGAAGTGCGGCTCAACTGAGA
>Ga0366808_1100_pt1 | contig 12426 bp, 17 predicted proteins | sample TotcelN113001M13_FD_207020 | JGI IMG/M metagenome (GOLD analysis project Ga0366808, IMG submission 207020) | Enriched cells from coal bed in the Powder River Basin, Montana, United States - Total cells N11 rep3 HSBNCT.N11.300.1.M13 ... | reverse complement strand
ACATACTGATGGGTGTAAGACCTGTTGCCCTCTTTTCGATTCTTTTCTCTTCATTGATCAGGAATAACTCCGTTGATGAATGACCGTCGCCCGAATATTTTTCCGCCAAAACTAAAACCTTATCGTCTAAGGGCCTCTGGGCAAGAATCTTTAATTCACCTTTGTTCGTAGGTTCAAACCTCTTATAGTAAGATTCCACGATCTCATTTATAGTACTCTTTGCAGATTCCGAGTGATCTGCACGCCCTGTTGTAAATGTCACAGGTACCACCTTTGACCACGTTAGTTTCTTTCCATACTTTTCTTCTATATACACACATACTAAAGCAGGGTTTTTTATTTCTTTAAAATCGTCGAACTTGTCTAAGTAAATTCTGGCTTTATACTGTCCTTCTTCATCAGGAAACCAAAAACCAATTAAAGACACATCGTTTCCTTCATCGATTAGATTGCTATTCTTCAGCTCGGTTATAGCAATTGGCTCGGTAACTCCGTCGCTGCCAATTGCGCCAGGTCTGAAGTATTCCTCTTTTTCATCACTATTAAAAGTCATCGCTCCAAGACCCTCTACATACGGGTAAATGACAACCTGGCTGTCGCGTTTTTTTATGATGCTTATATCTACCAGATACTCATCATAGGTATTATTCGCAGTATCATTAATTTGCAACGTAGCTTCGACCGAAATATCCTCTTGTGTTGCTGAGGGTTTAATATTGCTATAACCTACCATTAAGAACATTGCTAATAAAATCAAAGAAATGATTATTCCCATTCTATACCTTTTAGACAAATATACTCCCCCCTATTAACTCTCCTTCAAAACGATAATATCATTTTATACTATACCAGATTTTAGGAACCCTCAGATGTGAAATAAAGAATCCGGAGAAAAAATCAGAAGCCGTTTGAAATCCTATGATTACAAACGGCTTCTTTTTGCTGACTTAACAGACTTTCTTAAAAACAAAATATTTAGGAATAACACAAATCCTCATTGAGATGAATAATTGCTTTGGTGAACATCTCCCGATCAATCACGAACTGCATGTTCACCTGACGCAGGGACTGAGATATACAGTTCACATTGATCTTATTCTTAGCCAAGGCATTGCTGGCCCGGGCCAGGATATTTGGCACAGCGATGTTGGACCCAATCACACAGACAATAGCTGCAGGGAGAATCGTAATCGTCTGATACTCACTCTTCAGCTCAGAAATAATCGCGTCGGTTATATCGTTTTCCCAGATCACCAAAGAAATGCTGTTAGCATTGGTGGCTTTCATAATGTAGCTGATAGAGTGCCTGGTAAAGAGCTCCATGATTCTCAGATCATACCCGATCTCCCCTACCATGAGAGAATCATGAATTTCTACCACGACCACCTTATCTGAACCGGCAATAATTTCGATTTTGGCTTCGGGGCCAATATAATCTTTCGTGATTAAGGTTCCCGGATGGTCCGGCTCAAAGGTATTTTTAAGCCTCAAGCCAATTCCCGCCATCTCCAGCGGCTTTGAGGCATTGGGGTGAATAGCTTCCATGCCAATGTCGGCGAGCTGATCTGCTACATCATAATTGGTGCGTCCTACCGGTATCGCTTTCTCCACCCCGACAATCTTCGGATCAGCAGAAGACAGATGGAACTCTTTATGAATTATTGCTTCATCGGCTTTAAGGTGGGTTGCGATTTTAGAAAAGGTAATCTCGGAATAGCCTCTTTCGAATTCCCGCATAATTCCTTCTTTACCTTTGGTATATCCGGTTGCAATGACGATTTCCCGGGCAGGATCCACGTCCTGGAAGGACTTTTCGATCCGCTCATCGATAGTCAGCTGACGGGAATCCCGAAAACCGGTCAGGTCCACAAGGCGGGCCGGAATTCCCCGGTTTTGCAAAATATTAACCGAATTAAAAGCGGAATGGGCTTCCCCCAATGAAGCCAGCAACTCTCTGGCTGCCGAAAAGATATTCTCGCTTTCCACATAACCAGAAGCGATGATTTCATGCATACTGTGCAGATAGGATTTGGTCTGGCGGATACGTTCTGTGAGAAAATCACGGGCAGCATCATAATCTAAGCCAATTTTCACAAAGGTCTCGTTGATTTTCAGCAAATCATGCAGCAACTGATCCAACGCGGTTTCACAATCTTCACCTTTAATGAAATTACCGTAAATACCTGGAACTTTTGTCTTTTTATCTTCCAACAGGATATTGGTTACTCCTGCATATGCCGATACGACAAAAACTCTGCCGAAATGAAATCTCGCAGAATTCTGCAGCCCAATGATATTATGGAGGACATCTTCAAACTGGGACATGGATGTGCCCCCGATTTTTTCTACTGTCAGCATTCAAACACCTCTTAAGCTTTAATACCCCTGTTGAATAACACCATCCATTATAATATACCTATTATTCACCAGCAAGACTTAATTCCGCGGATTCGAGCTTTTTCGCACTCCTAGAATTGTGCCCAGCCAGGAAGCGGCGACTGTTAAAACAAGATAGCTGAGGATAAGGCCTAAAAGCGTAGGTTCTTTGAATAAATAGAGCAATAACAAAATGATCGCCGGCAGACTCAATACGGTTCCAAGGACAACTGGCATTCTCTTCATTACTCGCCCCAGAATAAAACCGATGATTCCATATCCGGCAATAACAAGAAGATACGTTACAAGCCGCTCGCCAATCTTCCCGCTGGAATCTGTATATACAGAATTAAGAACGATGAAAAACGCCGGAAGAATTCCGATCAGGAAGGTTGAAATATAGAACAAAAAGCCTTTCATAAAGATTCACCTCCTGAATTATACTGTGTTGTTCCCGTACTCCTTATTCTTATAAGAGCACTTACTTCAGAGGGTTTTACTCCACCTGAAGTTTAGTCGACATTCCCTTTCCAAGGATAAGTCTTCTATGCTTCATAGTAAAGATTGGATAAATAATCGGAAGTGGGCAACTTTCCTATAAATACAAATGGAATATATTACAAATAGATAGATATATTTACAGTCGTTCTTCTCTTGGCTGACTATCTTAAACAGTATCTTCAAAGATAAAAGGAGTGAAATCATATGCATCTCTTTAACAAATGTTGCTGTGATCCATTTGCCGGCTGGTACGCTCAGCCTTTTATGTCTCAAAATACTTCCTGGCTCCAAAACACTTCTTGGCTCCAGAATACTGCTTTTCCTGGGCAAGCTCTCTCTCAACAACAAGCATTTCAATTGGGACAACAAGCTCAAACCGCTCAGCCGGTAGCAGTACAGCAAGCTGTACCCAGAATGGAAAATCTGCCGTCTTCTCGTTCCAGAGGTTAATTCATTAATGTAATCCAACATGGAAAAAGGTGGTTCCTAAGGGAGCCACCTTATACTTAACCCGATTTGCCTGCTTAGGAAAGGGCCCATAAGTATAGGGAGGCCACAGTGCCGTAAGGGGAATATCTTTTTCTATATCGCTCGAACTTCTCTTTAGGCAGTTCTTTGAGTCCGTACAAATTCATCATCCCCCGACAAATGGCTAAATCCCGATAGCTAACTACATCAGGACGACACAGGGAAAAAATAAGCAGCATTTCTGCTGTCCATACCCCTACTCCATGTAACGAAGAAAGCTTCTTAATAATCTCTTCATCTGTCAGGGTATGAAGTTTGCTAAAGTCGACTTCACCCGTCAGGTCCGCCTCGGCAATCCCTTTAATATATTTTGTCTTCCGTTCCGACATACCGCAGGCCCGAATGTCCGAGACGTCAACCTGTGAGATTCTTTGCGCAGAGGTTTCGCCTAAAAGCATATTTAATCTATTCCAGACAGTCTCTGCAGCTTTATTGGAAATCTGCTGGCTTACTATGCTGGATATACATGCCCGAAACGGGTCAGGCGTGATTTTACGTTCCAGCATCCCAATCCGTTTGATTGCCTCACCAAGTTTTTTATCCTTACGGCACAGATATTCAAGCTCTTTTTCCCCATATTCAAATATTGGCATAGTATCCACTCCATTTTAAAGTATGGTTTAATGTACTTTATGATTTAACCTGCTTACTGATAGGAAATCTTGTAATGACAGAATAAATAGCTTGGATCTGATGAAATATAAAAAGAACGAGAAATATAATAGGTGATGATTAAACTTGGATAAAAGACTAATTTATCGGCTAAAAGAGTTCTACACTCTGGAAACATTTCAGGTTGCTTATTATCAGGCACAGGTCGATGCCTCGACGGATGAATACTATACTAAAGTTTTTGAAAAATTGGTTAAGATTGAACAAGGCCATGTCGACTATTTTGCTAACAAAATCGAATTAGCCAACGAAACTGTCCCCGTGCTCGTCGGATCAATGTTTGACCTGGCAGGAAGCATATTGGGAGAAACCGCTGAGGCTATGGGACAAATGAATACCTGCAAATATGGAGCTGCCCTTGAGAAAAAAGCCATGCAGGAATACCAGACCTTTATCCAGGAGTGCAAAGAAAACAATTATTTTACCCTTAACAATGACCTGATGGAATATCTTCTTGATGAACATTTCCATGCCCTATGGCTCGCCGATTATTCTGAGAAGCTGAAGGAGAATCAATAAATTCAATCCGGATTCTTGAGCATTACCACATGAGGAATTCCATCCTCCATAAATTCAGGAGAGCTGGCTTCATATCCTAACGTGTTATAAAAGCCGATGGCGTGGGTTTGGGCATGGAGTTTGAACTTTTTCAATCCCTCTTTTTCAGCAATAGCCTCCAGGCCTCGAACAATAACTCTTCCCAAGCCTTTTTGACGCCAGTCCGCTAGCACACATATTCTCTCCAATTTAGCAATATCGGAGATTACCCGGAGTCGGCCCGTAGCTACCGACTGATTCTCCCATATGACTAGAACATGCCTGGCCAGCGCGTCATGCTGATCGAATTCATCTTCCAGGGGAACTTTCTGTTCTTCAACAAATACTGCCTTACGAATGCGAAAAGCTTCTGATAATTCCTCTTCATTGGTTACATTAATCAATTGCAATTGAAATACGTCCTTTCTAACCACAACTATTCCGAAGTAACAAACTTATTAATAGCTTAATAGCAGAAACACTCAGATTAACTAGATTGACTCAGCTTGAAAGCGCAGAACAGTTTTAAGTTTATCCGGTTGAGTTTTTCGAAAATCTGAAAGATAAATCTCTCTGTGGACTTTCGAAAGCCGCTTTAGGTTATGTTCTGAGCAAAACCTTTCCATGTTGGCAAAACTTTGGGGCTCATCGTCATATGGCCCCAAATGCAGCATTTGGACACATAGACCTTCAGCCATCGTATCAAATTTCACCTTTTCCAGCAAAGGGTGGGGTTTTTTATTTCTAACTTCCTTAATTATATCCTGCATCAACTCAGGCGTTACAAAATCGGGCTGCCTGATCATCAGCGTATAAATTAAGCTGTCTTTATCCAATACTTCCAGACCTCTTGCCTCTTCTGCCAAATCCCAAACGCCTTCCAAAGGGAAAACTGTATAATCAAAATACCCTTCTGGCGTTATCCCTCTTTTCGGCAGCATTTTTAGCGAGTAAGACAGCAAGTATAATACCCCGATAGCTTCTGCAAACCCCGCTTCATTGGGATTCCCTTTGCCGTCCAGCATTAGAAATTTGAATTCAGGTACTGTAACAACCTCAGGCCTGTTTTTGGGTAGATAAAATTCCTTGGCAGCTTTTTTCCACTCGTACTTTAACATGACGACCTCCCAAAATTAGAATTAGGGTAAATACCCCTTTATTTTATTTGCAGCTGATTTGCCTTGCTGAAGAAAGGATTGGCCTTATGGAGAATTTGCTGAACAGAATCCTGGAGAAAGATGGCTGCAAAATTCATTACTGGACAGTCCGGCAGAATGGCAGACCCTGGCTGATATTTCTCCATGGTGCAGGGCTGGACCATCAGATGTTTGCAGATCAAGTGCCGGCACTCCGAGGCCGGTTTAGTCTCCTCTTGGTTGATGCACGTGGTCATGGCCTGTCCAGACCCATGGGGAAAGAATTCTGTATTCAGTTATTTATCGATGATTTAATGATGATAATGAGTCAAGAGAAGATCAGTAAGGCTACGTTTATTGGTCAATCTCTCGGTGGAAATATTGCACAGGAAATAGCCTTCTTTTACCCTGATAAAGTAGAGAGTCTGGTGCTGATCGGCTGCACTTGCAATACCATGAAGCTATCCAGCCTGGAGGGACTCTTACTGAAAATCAGCCCCCGGATTTTGAGCTACTACCCGTGGCACTTTCTTTTGAAGCAAATTGCTGAAGTCAGTGCTCTCTCACAACCCGTCCGCGATTATATCAAAGAAGCGATAAATACCGTGGGCAAAAAAGACTTTGTCCATGTGTTCTCGCAAACTCTCGCCTGTCTGCATAATGAAGATGGCTATAAAATCCCTAAAGATGTTCTCCTGCTCTGCGGGAAGCATGATCATACCGGTAATATTAAACGAGTGGCTCCAAAATGGGCCGAACTTGACCCCCGCTATCAATTTTATTTTATTGAAGATGCCGCCCATTGCGCGAACCAAGACAATCCTAACGAGGTCAATCGAATTTTGCTCAATTTTTTAAATACACACTATAACCAAAAATAAAGTCATTCCGCTTACTTATCCATAGAGGTAAAAATCACTATTCTGTCGAAAAACAATAAATAAATTCGATTGGTGGTGAATTCTTACTGTGATATATTCCGGGCAATCTCTTCACTTTACAACTAATTCTCCACTATATCAGGATACTTATCAAGTGCAAGTACGGGAAGTCTATCCCGATCGTATAGAGCTGTTTTTATCTTTATATCACGGACATCTTCTACTATTGCCAGTAGGGACTGAAATTCGCTGGTTGTCTCCTGGGCTGGAGTATTGTGTTTCCAGGGTTTTGTCCAGAGAAACTCAAAGCTGGAGTGCCACGCTGCCGCAGGCCCTTTCCACCCGCCCAATGAAAGTCATTGCTGTGGGAAGCGGCAAGGGAGGAGTAGGCAAAACTACTTTTTCAATTAATTTAGGTCTGGCGCTCACTCAATTAGGGCATCGGGTAACCCTCCTTGATGCCGATCTTGGCATGGCTAATGTGGATGTCCTCCTTGGACTTGAGGGCTCACTAAACTTAGCTCATGTTATTTCCGGAGAATACACTTTAAGTCAGATCATCCAACAAGGTCCCGGCGGTCTCAAGGTCCTTGCCGGATCCAGCGGCATCAGCAGTCTGACCCGACTGGACCCCATCCAGTTCAATCGACTGGCCGCGGGGTTCCGTGACCTGGAGGAAGACTGCGATATCTTAATTCTGGATACTGGCGCTGGCATCTCCGAGCTTGTTCTGATGTTTCTGAGCGTTGCTGACGAACTTATTATTCTCTCAAATCCGGAGCCCCATGCTCTGATGGATGCCTATTCCTTGATCAAGGTGCTGGTTAGTCAGAACCCGGAACTTCTCCCTAAGATTGTTATGAATCGCTGTGACTCGGAAGCCGAAGCGCAAAGTTGTACCAGGACTTTGATGAATGCGGCAAAGCAGTTTCTGAATATAAATCCCGTTTTCCTGGGCTGGCTTCCTGTGGATCTAATGGTTACCCGGTCTCTTAAAGATCGCTTTCCACTCCTTCTGGCTCATCCCCAGCAAAAATTCTCCCGCCATATCCTCCAAATCGCCCAAGCCCTGGATGGCTCAGCAAAATCTTCGCCGAATCCAGCAGAGCAGTCATTTTGGAATAAGCTGCGCAGTCGCCTGAAATTGCAGCCGTTATAGTCAATCATTGTCAGCTGCTAACTTTCCCCTCCACTTATCTTCTGAAATGCTCATCTCATAAAGGTTCCAGTATTAAAATCTTATGCCTGGCTTAGAACCTTGCAATCCATAAATACCCTTACTATAATGAATTATAGCTTTAATGAATCTATTCTTTGTAGGGGGTGAGAAAATGCAATTTGACAGCCAGCTCTGGATTATGATCCTCTTTAACCTGACACTGATCCTGGCTATAACCAAAATCAGTTTTATGATGTTTAGAAATCCCCCAAGCATGGTTAGAATTGCAAGTTCTTATCTCGCTCCATGCCCATTGATTTCTTCTTCCCCAGTTCATTTGCGAATAAAAAAGTATTTGTTTATTCGTAGAATGATGAAAAGGGATACCGATGACGAGGCACCCTATTTCTCCTCCTAGTTTTGCACAAAATTAAGGAGGATGTTTAATGCATATATTTAGTTCTACATTTACACAAATCCTGACTTCCCTCATTGATCTGACCGGGGACTGGTTTATCTCTATAGCCTTAATCACATTGGCGATCAAGCTTCTGCTTTTCCCCTTATCCGTTAAACAGCAGCGAACTCAGTTATTGATGGCCAATTACACGAAAGCCCGGGACATCTTAACTAATAAGTTTAAAACTAAGTCTGAGAAGATCAATTCAGAGTCATCGAAGATTGCTTCAAAGTATAAGATCAATCCCTTATCCCCTTTTCTGACAACAATAGTCCAGGCCCCCGTGTTTTTGTCACTGTATTTTACAGTAATGAATCTAAGTATTTCTGTAGGCAGTTTTTTGGTACCTTGGGTATCCAGCCTCCATACAGTAGATAATCTTCACATCTTACCGGTCATCGCCGGTCTTATTCAAGGCCTTAGCGGGTTTACAGCTGAAAATAGAAATTGGCTGATGTTTGTTTTGCCTATCACTTTGGGCATGGTATTTCTTTGGAAAGCTCCAGTTGCCATAAGTGCCTACTGGATCGTTAACTCCGCACTGAGATTCGTTGAACTTAAACTCTTTTCTCTAAGTACTTTTCGACGAAAGCTATTTAATATCCCTACTCCTGAAGAAATGGTTAAAGGGATCTAATCTAACACATTATCACAATCATCACTTAAGTCCGGTTATCCGGGCTTTTTGTTTTGCGTTTCATATAAGGTACGTGCTAAAGCCTTTTCCCAAAAGCAAAAGGCCGCCAAGAATAGCCGCCTGAATGTACTTACCTAATGTACCTACCTAATTAACTTCCTGAATCTACTTAACTCTTTACATATTCAGTTACTAAATCAACAAAGAGATTGCCGTTGAGATGATCGATCTCATGACAGAAGCACTTCGCCAAATCACCTTTACCGGTTAGGATGACTTCCTCGCCTTTTTCATTAAGTGCTTGAACTGTAACCTTCTTAGGTCTTTTTAATTTGCCGTAGATATTCGGAAAGCTCAGACATCCTTCAATGACTTCGTGCTCTCCTTCCTGGCTGATGATCACCGGGTTAACCAGCTTAATTAGCCCCTTACCCATGTCGATAACGACTAGTCTTTTTAAGATCCCTATTTGCGGAGCTGCCAAACCTCCGCCATTTTCAGTAGCATACATGGTTTCCGCCATATCGTTTAGAATCTCACGAATTTTGTCATCCACCACTTCAACCGGCTTGCTCTTTTTCCTTAAGATCTCATCATCAAAAAGTCTGATCTCTCTTAAAGCCATTAGATTATACCTCTGCTTTGCTGGGCTCTGGATTTTCGTTCACTTTCCTGGAAAAGAAAAATTTCTTCTATGGAACAATGAAATACGTTGGAAATATCATAGGCCAACCAGATTGAAGGCTCAAACTTTTCAGTTTCTATCGCATTGATCGCTTGCCTTGACACTCCAACAATGTCGCCCAATTGTTCCTGAGTTAATCCATGGGACTCCCGTAATTCTTTTAAGCGATTTTTCAATTTGCCATCTCCTGTAATGCTAACCTTACATGTTCATTATATAATCATTCCCGTCCATGTCAAGTTAACCTTACACAAATTATCCAATTCACTATCCTGCTCTTCTATCCCCTGTTTCAAGCTATCCCGGGCTAATGAATAATCTCATAATTATAAGGGAACTATTTCCAGTGGTATGCTTTGAAAAACAAAAAACTTTAGGCAAGGAGTAGATCATTGTGGTGGCCACATTTTTCTATCCGGTTTATATGCTATTGGGATTTATTATCGTGGTTATCTTCGTCCCCAAAAAAGACCTCAAAGAGTATTTTACCTATGGAGTTATTCTGAGAGGGCTCGGCGACCTGGTGGTAGTTGCGATATACCAAAATCTGTTTCAGGTGATGTGGTTCCAGAATGCCGGGATTTTCAGTGTCCTTGGTCAAAATCTGCTTTCTCCACCAAGTTGGATTCTCACTATTATTATTTATCTTCACTTCTTGCCCCATCGGAAAGTTTTCATGTGGGTTTATACGCTGGCATTTGCAGCGTTCAGTGTTGGCTATGGATATTTGGTGCGTAATGCCGGTTTATTTGATTTCAAACCCTGGCTCTACCCCTATTTATCTTTTCTGACGTTTTTGCTTTGGTGGGTCATTATTACCTGGTTATTTTGCAAAACCAGCACATTGAGACGGGACTCACTTAGATAACTGCATATCTCTATTTTCTTTTATACCCGGGGTTCTGAATCATGCTTCTTGAAATTCCTCACCTGATCTCTGAGCCCTATTGTACATTTTGCCGTTTTCAGAGCATGCATTTTAAATACAAAAACTCCGTTTCGTTTACAAATATTCAGTTGTCGGTTACAAAGACTGCATCTCGGTTTATAAAATGGCATTCGCTTTCAATTAAGCTTTTTGCACTCATATCCATCAAGCATGCTAGTCATTTTGACAAGTATACTTGACACCATCGCCTCGATTTGGTACTCTATAGATGAGGTGGTAGTTTGAACGATAACCTTCTTCTCAAGAACCGTTTAAAAGTTGCCCGTGCCGAAAATAACCTTTCTCAAGAACAGTTGGCAATACTCGCGGGTGTAACCAGACAAACCATTAGTTCTATAGAAACCGGTCAATATTGCCCTACCGCGAAATTAGCTCTAATGCTTGCTAAAGTTCTCAACAAGAAGTTCGAAGATCTATTTTATTTGGAGGAGGTAAGTAAATGATCAATAAGATGGTTGATAAGGACGAACGTACTGCCCAGGTCGAAAATACCAGTTATAAGTTTGGGTATTTATTTATTGCTTTCTCGCTGCTTCTTGACATTGCCTATCGCTCTTTTTTCCGCAATGAGGCACCTTGGGATTTATTTGGCATCATTATTCTTGGCGGATTTGTTACTTCAGTATATCAATATCAGCAAAAGGTTATCGGAAAGTCCTGGGTCAGAGCCTCTTGGCTTACAGTCCTAATTGCCTTTGTCTTAGGTCTTGTAATCGCATTGGTTGCAAAAATATTTTGAACCACCCCTAGAATACTAAAAGGCTCATAATGCTAGTTTTTCTAGCTTATGAGCCTTATTCAATCCGCTTCTTCCACCGTTATATAGATATGATTAAATATCGGCAAGCCATTATTCCACCATCCGGAAAAGTATTCTTCCGTCATCGTCCTGTTCCCCGGCAATTCGGCGTTTTCGTCCGTATCCCTGCCGGAATCGAAGAAATGCAGCTCATGCTTTTCGTTATCATAACCCACCAGAGTCATGTAATGCTGCCAAAGCAGTCCATTCCCGATCAATACGATAACAGGGTTCCCACCCTGGACCAACCTTGACTTTAATGAACCTAAATCCCCTCGGAGAAGGTTAGTGGTAAAGCCCTGAGCCTGTAAATATGTTACGACTCCCTTCGGCAGAACATATCCTGAGATCGGTATTTTATAGGGAATTCCGGTGTAAACGTCTATTCCTTTAGCCTTTTGGTCAAAGCTTCTCAATACAAACGCGGTCGAGAAACCTGCACACTGATTTTTCCCTTGACGTTCAAATCCCGTATTTATGGGAAGATCAAATTTGTCGGGAAGGCTGATCGAGTTAACATCTTTCACAGGAAAGGGCGAGAGGAGATATAATGCACAGACAATAAAAATACCTAAACAGCCAGCTATTAATATCCATTTTGTTTTCGCCTTTTTCTTAATAGCGGACATATTAACCTCCAAATTCAGGGCCTATAACACCAAGCTTTCTGTTCAGTAGCGCTTGATGTCATAGGCCCTCATTATACGAAGAATTATGATCTGCGGTTATTAAGCATATTTATCGGGGGTCCACCTTAAGACCGGCCAAGGTAAATCCAAGGGCTTTATCCCTCTTTTTTCTCCAACATTTTGGACTTTGGCATTGCAAAATCCCTTATCCTCCAATACCACAAGCTGACTGACTTCAATATCCATAACTTTTCCGGTAAAATCCGTGACCCGAAGAGAGGTTATCTTGTCGCCCAGCTTGAACGTCCCGATGATGATGTACTTATCGTTTTTGATGCATTTCTTGGTCCGAGAGTCAATTACCGGCAGCAGGTCCATTGCGCCTTCATCGGCTACCAATGCTATACCCTCAACATGGGCATTTCTGCAACCATTCATTTTGATATACTCCAAAGCAGCTGCCAGGCCTATGTCCTG
>Ga0366808_1097_pt1 | contig 12891 bp, 11 predicted proteins | sample TotcelN113001M13_FD_207020 | JGI IMG/M metagenome (GOLD analysis project Ga0366808, IMG submission 207020) | Enriched cells from coal bed in the Powder River Basin, Montana, United States - Total cells N11 rep3 HSBNCT.N11.300.1.M13 ... | reverse complement strand
GTAGAGTTTTTGTCGACACGTTGATTATAAAACCTGACGCAGCGTCAGATGCAATAGGTTTTATAAATAATTCGATTAATTTAGAGAACCTAGAGGAAAAAGCGGGTTGTAAAAAGAAGTGGATACTTCAAGAGATTAGTTCAATCAGATGTTAATTTGCAAGGAAAACCAGGCTTTGACGGAAAGGAATATTCAATATGAAAACAGTAAAGTTAAAAGATGGCTCAGAACTTGTGATTCGAAACGTAATGGTGGATGATGCTGAACAGATGGCACAGTTCAAACAATATATCAGCCAGGAATCGGATTTTCTTTCCTTTGGGAAAAACGAAATAGAGAAATCAGCTGAGTGTGAAGCTCAGCTGATTCAGTCGACAAGCGCAGCAGAAAACTCCGTGATTATTATTGCCGTGGCCAACGAGGAAATTGCGGGCTTCGTCACGTTCAACGGCGGTTTCAGAGTCAGAAAAAAGCACTCCGGTGATATGGGCATTGCCGTAAGAAAGCAATATTGGGGCAAAGGAATCGGGAATCTCCTTATGGAAGCCCTTATTGAGTGGGCTAGAAACACGAAAACGGTTAGAAAGATCAACCTTTTGACACGTACGGATAACGCAGCCGCGATAAGCCTGTATGAAAAATACGGTTTTACAAAGGAGGGGATTCTGACAAGGGACGTTATTATCAATGGCATATTTTACGATTCTTTCAGCATGGGGCTTTTCATTGATTGATTGCAGTAATCGGAAACAATCCGACCTTATCCTACAGGGGCCGCAATATTTCGGACAAACAAGAATGCTTAACGTTTTGGTGGAAATTATAAGTATGAAGTGATTGCTTTCGGAAATACCAACAAGAACCCTCTGCAGTTTATCCGGGAGCGTTAAATATCGGGATAAGGAGACCTGACATGGAACATGGTTATATCCATATCGTTGGTGCACGAGCGAATAACTTAAAGAACATTAATTTGAAGGTTCCCAAAAAGAAGATCACCATTTTTACAGGAGTTTCAGGCTCGGGCAAATCGTCCATTGTCTTTGAAACGATTGCACAGGAAGCCGGACGGCAATTGAATGAAACCTTCAGCAAATTTATTCAAGGCTTTTTACCGAAGTATGGTCATCCGGATGTGGATGCCATTGAAAATCTTTCCTTAGCAATTATCGTGGATCAAAAGCGGATCGGCGGCAACTCACGTTCAACCCTCGGGACAATCACGGATATTAATCCCTTGCTCAGACTGCTGTTTTCACGCATCGGGCAGCCCCATCTAGGACCTTCCCAGTATTTTTCCTTTAACGATCCCAATGGCATGTGCAAGATCTGTGAGGGTATCGGCAGGATTGTTACCCTGGATCTGGACAAAGCTCTGGATCAGGAAAAGTCCTTAAAAGAGGGAGCGATTTTGCTTCCGGGCTTCACCCCGGGCACCTGGCTGTGGAAAATGTATGCTGAAACCGGCTTTTTTGATGTTGATAAAAAGATTAAGGATTATACCCCAGAGGAATACCATAAGCTGGTCTATCATCAGCCGGAAAAAATCAAATCGGCCATTGTGGAAGGAATGAACACCACGTATGAAGGTCTGGTTGAGCGATTTATCAGGCAGAACGTCAAAACCCAGTATGAAAAATCCGAGTCATCCCAGAAGAAAATCGCGCCCTTTATCACGGAAGAGCAGTGCCCTGACTGCGGGGGCAAACGCTATAACGAAAGTACGTTGTCGTCGAAAATCAGGGGCTATTCTATTGCCGATTTGACAGCCCTGCAGGTAGATGAGCTGCTGAAATTAATCCAAACCATTCAGGATCCTCAGGTCAAGCCGATTATTAAAAACTTGTCAGAGCGGTTGAATGATTTGATTCAAATCGGACTGGATTATGTAAGCCTGGATCGGGAAACTTCCACCTTATCCGGCGGGGAATCCCAACGGGTGAAAATGGTTAAACACCTGACCAGCAGCTTGACTGATGTCATGTATATTTTTGATGAGCCCAGCATCGGCCTCCATCCCAGAGATGTGCACCGGCTGAATGAACTGCTGATCAAATTGCGGGATAAAGGCAATACGGTGATTGTGGTTGAGCATGACCCGGATGTGATCAAGGTTGCCGATTATATTGTTGATGTGGGGCCCAAGGCAGGCACAAACGGCGGGAGGATCATGTTTGAGGGCAGCTATAGCGACCTGCTGCAAGCCAAGACCCTGACCGGGGAATATATCGGCAGGAGCCTGCCGATTAAGAGTAATCCAAGGACCAGCAACGATTTCCTGGAAACGAAAAAAAGTACGTTACACAATTTGAAAAACGTCAGCTTAAGAATACCCAAAGGGATTTTCACGGTTGTGACAGGGGTTGCCGGCTCAGGCAAGTCGAGCCTGGTCAATGGTGTTTTTGCCAAGGAGTATTCGGATGCCATTATCATCGATCAGTCCGCAGTCAGCGCCAATCTGCGTTCGAATCCGGCTACCTATACGGGAATTATGGATCAAATCCGCAAATTGTTTGCAGATGAAAACAAGGTCAGCGCCGGTTTGTTCAGCTATAACTCGGAGGGGGCCTGTGAAGCTTGTAAAGGACGGGGTTATATCGAAACCGATCTTTCCTTTATGGATTCAGTGGAAACTCTCTGTGAGGAATGCGGCGGCAAACGCTTTAAGCAAGAGGTTTTGGCCTATGCCTATAATGGCCGGTCTATTGTCGAAGTGCTGGAAATGACCATAGCCGAAGCCGTTGACTTTTTCAGCCAAAAAGAAATCAAAAACAAGCTGAAGCACATAGTGGATGTGGGTCTGCATTATATGACCCTGGGGCAACCCTTGGACACCTTGTCCGGGGGAGAGTGCCAGCGCTTGAAGCTTGCCAAGGAATTGAGCAAAAAGGGCAATATCTATATCATGGACGAACCCACAACAGGTCTGCATATGTCCGATATTACCAGCATTTTGACTATAATTGACCGGCTTGTGGATAAGGGCAACACCGTGATTGTCATTGAACACAACCTGGATGTCATCCGCAATGCCGACTGGATTATTGACGTCGGTGTCGAGGGCGGCAGTAAAGGCGGGCAGATTCTTTTTGAAGGGCCTCCCGGTGAGTTAAGAAACTGCCAGGAGTCCATTACGGCAAAATACTTGTAGTAAAAGAGAGGGAGCTTTGGCTCCCTTAATCAGTCCTCTTTTGATCCCGTCATCTCTTAATGCAATAAACTTGACGAGAAGTTGAAAACAGCTTATCAAGCATTCCTGTAATCAATGAAGACGAGTTTTGAGCAAAAGAAAATCCCCTGATATGATTGATATGTGCACTAGCCAACGCACAAAAATCATAAAGACAGGGGAAATTCAGCAGATGAAAAACCGGACGAATCAGAGATTAGAAGAAATCACAACCGAAACACTAATCGTCGGCATAGATGTGGCGAAAACGGTACAGTGGGCTCGGTTTGTGGATTACCGTGGCATGGAGATCGGAAAAACGGTGTCGTTTAAGAACAGCCGACAGGGTTTCGAGAGCATTGTAGCAAGAATCCGAGAGATTTGCAACATGAAGACAGGACGGTATCCATTTGAGAAAGTCATCATCGGAATGGAGCCTACCGGTCACTATTGGAAGGCCTTGGCGAATTACTTGATGAAAGCCGGATACAAGGTGGTTGGAGTTAATCCCTATCATACGAAGAAATCCAAGGAATTGGACGATAATAGCCCAACGAAATGCGATAAAAAGGACGCCATCACCATAGCCCGATTGGTAAAGGACGGGCGATACTTTGCCCCCTACTTGCCGGAAAACGAATATGGGGAGTTGCGCGGCCTGGCTAATGCCCGTGAGAGCGTGATGAAGCGGGGTAACGCTGTCAAGAACACCATAACAGCGATTCTGGATGAATATTTTCCAGAGATATGGACGGTATTCAAGAACCCGTTGAAAGGGAAAGCGTCCCGTCATGTTTTACGAAACTGCCCGTTTCCGGCATTGATTCTGGCCATGGGAGAGGATGGCGTACTGGGGGAGATCAAACAAGCCGTAAAAAAGACAGTAGGTATCAAGAAAGTGCGTCAGTTGATTGCCGCAGCTGAAGTGTCTGTGGGTGTCGGATATGGCTTGGGAGCAGCGAAAATGCGGCTTTGCTGGCTGCTGGATGAACTGGAACTGATGGAGAAACAACTTGCCGAAGTGGAGCAGGCCATGGAACAAGCGCTTCAGAAAACCGGGTATGCGGAGTTGATGCTCGGGATCAAAGGAGTCGGTGTTGTCACAGCGGCGTCCTTCCTGGGTGAAGTCGGTGACCCGCTTCGGTTCCAAAATGCGAGACAGATCGCCAATTACGCGGGCTACAATCTGGTGGAGGATAGCTCCGGTAAAAGCAAAAGCGGGACCTGCATATCCAAACGCGGGCGCAAGCATCTCCGGAGCGTACTGTACCAAATGGCGTTCACGATGGTGGGCAAAAACGCTGAAATGAAATCACTTTACAGCCATTTGACGACAAGAAAAACCAATCCGTTGAAGAAAAAACAAGCCCTCGTGGTGATTTCAAAGAAAATCATTACGGTAATATACAGTCTGCTGAAGAAGCGAGAAGCTTACAAACCAGAACTCGTGCTGGGCGCGGTCAGAAAAGAAATGATGCAGGCGGCCTGACGCCAGATATGAGAAAATTCGCTGATAAGGCAGGGGGCAAGGAGTTCGCCTCCATCAGCCCTTTAATGAGGCAGTAATTAAGCTATATAGCTGCCCCCTACCTTTATCATAAAAACAGCACGAAGGAATGTAAGCGAAGCCAGAAGGTTTACGCAGCGAGGCATGATAGGGTGAGTTTTTTGATAAGCTTCAGCGCCCCCAAACTTTCCGCACGAAATTTTTGAAACTCCGTTCGGGCTACGCCCTCCTTACGTTTCAAAAATTTCCGATAAATTCAAAACGTGTGAAAACACGAGTAAATCGAAGAAAGATTTCAAAGAAAGAGATAGGAGGCGAGTTAAATGAAAGATGAAAAGATAAATATTGAAAAAATAACTACCCCAGAAGACTATATCAATCAACAGCCTTTAGAACGTCAGACCGCTTTAAGAGAATTGAGGCAGGCCATTTTAAATAATCTGCCCCAAGGCTTTAAAGAAGTAATTCAATATGGAATGATTGGGTATGTTGTACCCCATGAGATTTTTCCGGATGGCTATCATGTCAATCCTAAGGAGCCGCTGCCTTTCATGGCATTGGCAAACCAGAAAGGCTATATTGCTCTTTACCATTCAGGCATATATGCAGATAAATTGCTGATGGAATGGTTCGTAAAGTCCTATGAAGCATTAAATATAGGTAAACTTGACATGGGTAAAAGCTGCATCAGGCTTAAAAAGGTAAACCAAATACCTCTGGAATTGATTGGTGAACTCTGCAAAAAGATGTCTGTAGAAGACTATATAAGTATTTATATAAAAAATAAGCCATCTGGCAAGAGGGCGAGAAATTAGCGTTTGCAAAGGGTAGATGGTGCTGCTGTGTAAAATAAAAGATCTTTTTATATAGTAGGGCTTTATCATATCCTTGAACGGTTTTAGTGTCTTTGAATTTTCATTAACGTAAAAAGGAGTGGATATATATGACGAGAATATTAGTACCGGTTGATGGCTCAGAAGGTTCAGACAAGGCAGTTCGCTTTGCCATATCCCTTGTAGAGGGAAAGGAAGCGGAGTTCATTGTGTTGAATGTTCAACTCAGTCTCAATACCCCGAATGTAAAGCGGTTTTTTTCTCAAGAAGAAGTCAGGGCTTATCAGGAAGTATTAAGCAAAGAGGTATTGGATCACACCCTGGAAGTCACCAATGAGTTTGCTATTCCGGTCCGCACCGTTGTCAGAATAGGTGATCCAGGGGAAGAAATCCTGGTAGAAGCGCAAGAGAGTTCTGTTGATTACATTGTCATGGGCTATCGGGGATTAGGGCCTGTCAAACGGGCTATCCTGGGGAGTGTTGCTACCCAGGTACTGCATGGGACACAGTGCCCGGTCATGATTGTGCCGTAATTGCCCTTTTTATTACCGCAGGTCCATTATTTACTCTTTCAGCTTTCAGTATGAACACAAAAGGGGCCTGTCGTCTTGCGTTATGAGTAAACGTGAGGCGGCAGGTCTTCTAAATGGATTAAGCCTTTTTAGATTGACCCTGAAAAGTGTATTGGCAACAGAGTGCATTTGGTGCAGCACCTGTACCTATGAATGTCCTAACAATGCCATTACTTCAACGATGGACTTTGACATGGGGTGGAAAGACAGATTGAATTACCGAGGATAAAACTCCAATAACATTGCAATCAGCCAGATGAAAGTGTTAATCCCGTGGACGAATGGTTCACGGGATTTTTTATTGGAGGAGCCTTACTTATAAGAACGGGTAACCCCCTGACGGATGCTTGCTCAATTCTCTCGGAGATGCTGCTCACGCATAACGAAATTTATAGTACACATACTAAAGTGTCTAATCCAAATTTAGGGAGTGTTGCGCTTATGTTCTTTCGTAAGAAAGATGTGAAAAAAACGAAAAGTGAAAACAAATCGCGGCACGCATCCTCCCAGAAACTAATCAATTCAGTGGATGCAAACATTAAATTGTTTCAAGACATGTTCACCAACGATGATACGTTGATTGTCAGGAAGTTTCAGAATAAGTACTTAAAAGCGGCAGCCTGCTGCGTGATCTACATTGATGGAATGGTCAATACCGAAGTAATCCATGAGCATATCATTCAGCCTATTTTGGGCGGGGATTTAAAGGACGAGATTTCTGACGGTAACTTGCTGGAAGAATTGCAGTATAAAGTGATTGCCTCCAGCGATGTCAAGGAATCCGCCGATATATACGATCTGGTGGGTTCCACAATCAATGGAGATACGGTCTTGCTGGTGGAGGGTTATAAGAAAGCTCTCATTGTCAGTACTAAAGGATGGCAGACCCGGCCCATCGATGAACCGTTGGCTGAGCGGGTGGTGCGGGGACCAAGAGAAGGCTTCGTAGAGTCTATTGTCACAAACCTGTCCTTAATCCGCCGGAAAATCAAGAATCCGGATCTGAAGTTTCAATTTAAAGAATGTGGCATGACCACCAAGACCAAAATCTGCGTTTGCTATATTGAAGGGGTGGCCTCGGAAAAAGTTCTTCAGGAATTGATGCACCGGCTGGATACGATTGAAATCGATGGAATTTTGGATTCCGGCTCGGTCCAGGAACTCATCAAGGATGCTCCCTTGTCACCTTTGGAAACAGTAACTTCCACGGAAAGACCGGATAATGTGGCGGGGAAACTGCTGGAAGGCAGGATTGCTGTTGTTGTTGATGGAAGCCCCTTTGTGCTTACCCTGCCGTTTTTGTTTGTTGAATACTTTCACGCCGATGAAGATTACTATAACGACTCCCTATTTTCATCGGTCAGCAGAGCCTTTCGAATGATCGGTACCATTGCGGCCATACTTCTCCCGGCAATTTACGTGTCCCTGACAACATTTCACCAGGAGATGATCCCCACCCCTCTTTTATTGAGTATTGCAGCAGCCAGACAAGGCACGCCCTTTCCCACAATCGTCGAAGCGGTGATCATGGGTTTCTTGTTCGAAATCCTGAGAGAAACCGGGACAAGAATGCCTGCGCCGATTGGGCAGACCGTAGTTATTGTAGGGGCATTGATCTTGGGGGATGCAGCACTTGAATCAAGGTTTATCAGCGCTCCCATAATTATCGTCAGTGGCTTGACCGGAATTACGGCCCTCCTGACCGTGAAGTTTAAAAGCTTCCCCATCATTCTCAGACTGTTATTTTTGTTCCTGGCTTTTCTTATGGGCCTGTACGGAATTATCTTCGGGTTGATCGGACTTGTGATTTATTTTATGGAAATGCGTTCGTATGGCATCCCCTATCTGTTGGGTACGACTGCTTATGATGAGAAGAATATCAGGGATACGGTGACCAGAGTACCGTGGTGGCAAGTTCATTTTCGCCCCAGGCTTTCGTCGGCGGAGAATCATGACTCAGATCATAGAAAACAGAGGTAAGCAGATCTATGAAATCTATGAAGCATAGTCGTAAAATTCCAGTAATGATCTTGATTTTCACAAATACCCTGTTTTTATCAGGTTGTTGGAACTATCACGAGGTCGATACCCTGAGGGTTGTAGCAGGGGTAGCTATTGACAAAAGCGAGACCGGTGATCAATATCTGTTAACCGTGGAAACCGTGGATATTAGATATGGAAAAGACGCTGAAACGACTTCAAATACCATTACTGTGGCAGGAGATACACTGTTTGACGCTAAAAAAAATATGGCTTCGATTTCCGGGAAAAAGCTATATTTTGCTCACGCCAGGATTGCTGTGTTAAGCCAGGATGTGGCGGCGGAGGGGGCAGTAAAGGCGATTGATTGGTTAGCCAGGAACTCCGAACTCAGGGAAGATATTGAAGTACTGGTATCCCAGGAAAGTACGGCCAAAGAAATACTGGAAACCGGAAGCAAAACAGATCAAATTATTTCCTTTGAACTGGACAAGGTGTTAAAAGAACAAAAGAATATAGCCAATGCCCCAGAGAAAGAGTTATGGGGATTGATCAGCGATTTAGGGGGAAGCGGTATTTCCGCTGTCCTTCCGGTAGTGTCACTGCAGGAAGTGAATGGCAGAGCATTGCCCTCTGTGATGGGAACAGCGGTATTTAAAAAGGATAAGCTGGTAGGCTTCTTAAATGACGATAAGACCAAAGACATGCTTTTGATTCAAAACAAGGTTGATGAAGGATCACTGGTTCAGAATGGGGGCGGTGAGGACACGGGCCCAAAAGTATCGTTAAAAATATTTGACAATACTACGAAGCTGAAACCTGCTGTGAATAACGGCAATGTAGAAATCTCCATTAATATTAAAACTACGGCTGCCATCGAGGAGATCGAAGGCACGGAAAACTATATCGATGAACCGGGCAGGCTTCTTCTGGAACAACGTGCTGAAGAGAATATGAAAAAGAGTATTGAAAATGTAATCAAAGAAGTACAAACGAAGTTCGACAGCGATATCTTCGGGTTCGGAGCCAAGGTTAAAGCGGATATGCCCGGTACCTGGAAAGAAATCGGGACAATGTGGGACGATAAATTTAAAGATGTAAAGGTTTCCGTTCATCCGGAGATTACCATCAAAAATAGTGCCGCATTCTCTCAACCTCTGAGAATTGGAGAGTAAGGTATGATTGTTTTAGTCATTTTTGCCTACGCATTGATTATCTATTTGGACTTGATTCCTTTATACAGGGAAAAACGTTGGCGGGATTTCGGGTTAAACATGGCATTGACCTTGTTTACCTTGGGGATCGCCCTATTAATAAGTTTCGATGTGACCATACCCAGTCCGGCCTATCCAATAAAGAATTTTATAACTTCAATCATTGGGAAGCAGGTTAGTTATGAATAAGGAAATGATTACCGCCAAACAGGGAGGTTACCTGTTAATTTTGTTTATGATCGGAAGCAATCTATTCATGGGATTGGCTCCTTCGGCCAAGAGTGATGCCTGGATCGCTGTTATTGTTGGCATGGTTATGGCGGTGCCCATGATTTTTATCTACGCCAGACTGCTCTCCCTTTTTAAAGGACGGGATATTTTTGATATTCTCAACCTGGTTTTTGGGAATGTGCTGGGAAGAATAGTAGCCTTGGCCTATATTTGGTATCCGCTGCATTTAGGAGCGTTGGTGATCAGAAATCTTGGAGAATTCATGAATACTGTGGCTATACCGGAGACGCCCATGCTTTTACCCATGCTGTTTATTGGTATCTTAAGTATCTGGGTAGTCATGGCTGGAGTGGAGCTCTTGGGACGATGCAGCAAAATTTTCTTCCCAATCGTTGTAATCATCATGATTATCACGACCTTACTGGTCATTCCTTATTTGAATTTTGACCATCTCAAGCCGGTAATGTATGAGGGGATTATGCCTGTTCTAAAGAGTGGTTTTGAGATCTTTTCCTTTCCTCTGGCTGAAACGGTGCTTTTCATCGCTGTTTTTTCTGCGTTGAAGACCGATAAGTCAACTTACCGGGTTTATTTTTCAGGACTGCTCATTTTTGGGGCCATCGGGGTTCTTCTTACGCTCAGAAATATCCTGGTCTTGGGGGATGATATCGTCGGCGGGGTTTATTTTCCGCTTTATGCTGAAGTAAGTCGGATAAGTATTGGTGAGTTTATCCAAAGAATTGAAGTTTCTGTTGCTACCACGTTTGTCATTACTGCATTTATAAAAGTGAGTGTGTGCCTGTATGTGACTTGTATTGGCCTCAGCAAGTGTTTTGGGTTAAAAAGTTACAGGTCAATCGTTGTTCAGACCGGCCTTTTGATGGTGCTTTTTGCCTATATCATTTATGAAAATATTATGGACATGATCTTTTTTGCTTCAGTCTATCCTTACTACGCCCTGCCATTTCAGGTGATTTTACCTGTTTTAACCCTTGTTATTGCTGAAATAAGATTAAGAGCGGGTCAATTACAAGCAGTGAAGAGATCGTGAAGGTAGTACAGCATCTATTACTGCCGAGAAGCTGGGTGTCCAATTTGTTGTAGAACGATTACGAGTGCATTATAATACATTCATCGAGCTGCTCGACTTTTTGGCGCAAATAGAGAGGAGAATGATAATATGAAGAAATTTGTACTAATGACGGTGGGGTTTATTCAACCAACTCAAGAGATTATGGAAGCGTGGATGCAGTGGTTCAAATCAATAGAAGATAGAATTGTAGACCAGGTTGGGCTCAGTAACGGAAAAGAGATCACCGAAAACTGCATTAGAGAACTGCCCTGGATAGTGATGCCTTAACCGGGTACTTGATTATCAATGCAGAAAACATGGATGAAGCTGTAAAAATAGCTCGGGGTTGTCCAATGATCACAAGAACGAAGGTATATGAAATAATGTCCCATGAATGAAATAGCATTCAGCCCTGATAAGATCACGGTTTCAAGTTGGATTGAAACTGTGATCTTTTTTTAGTGAACTTTTCACAATTGTCCGATGCAATTGTATAGTGCTTTACAGAATTCTTAGATTTGAAGTATTAAACTGGAATAAATAATAGTAAGGGAGAATGATGAAAATTGACTAGATTAGGTGAGAGATTCAAATGCCCCATTCCTACCAAGGAACTGGAGCGGCGATGGTCAGCGATAAGAGAAGCGATGAAGAAACAAAATATTGACGCACTAATTATCCAAAATCATAATCAGTTTCTTGGCGGATATATTCGTTACTTTTTGGACATTCCGGCTCCTACTTATGGGACAGCCATACTTTTCCCGGTTAATGAAGAAATGACCGTCATAAGTCATGGAGCCATTGATAGTCCGCCCGTTCCGCCGGTTTGGGCAGCAAGGGGAGTGCGGACCTCTAAGAACTACCCAATTATTCAAGCTCTGAATTATACGGATTACGATGCACCACAGGCTTTAGTCAATCAAATTAAGGATGCTGACTACAAAAAAATCGGGTTAGTAGGACTAAGCCTGATCAGTGCAGCGTTATATAAGTACGTTGTTGACAATCTCCCCGGGGTGGAGATTGTCGATGCCACGGATTTAGTGGACGAGATAAAAGCCATTAAAAGTGAAGACGAGATTGTTCTGATCAGAAAAACCGTTGCTTTGCATGATTGCCTTGCAGGAGCGGTGCCGGCCCTTTTCCGCCCGGGGCGCAAGGAGTCGGAAATTCGCAGCGAGCTAAAACGATTGGCCATTGATCTGGGCAGTGAAGAGCAAAACATCATGGTTGGAGCAGGAGTCAATGACAAGGCATTTTTCGTAGATCCGTACTTTGATAATCGCGTAATTGAACAGGGTGACAGAATGCTTATTCTGATCGAGGTCAATGGGCCGGGTGGATTCTATGGGGAAGTCTCCAGAACCTGGTGTTTAGGCGAACCATCCCAGGAAGTGCTCGATGCCTATGATACTGCAACGAAAGCTCAGAAATATATCGCCGGGATGCTTAAGCCCGGAGCCGCTCCGGCAGACCTCTTTAAAGCCAATAATGATTTCTTGACAAGCTATGGATATGCTCCTGAAGGACGCTATTTCGCTCACGGGCAGGGTTATGACATGGTAGAACGTCCGGCTTTTGTGCCCAGAGAAACCATGTTGCTGAAAGAAGGGATGTTTTTAGCGATCCATCCCACAGCAGCAAACGATAAGGCAGTGGCTTTCAGCTGTGATAATTACCTCATCACTGCTGAAGGGGCTGAGCTTTTAACCAAAACACCGCAAATCGTTTTTGCCGTTTAACCCTTGAATAAGTTTGATTGGGGGTAAGTTATGAACATAAGTAAAATTGCTATTCTTGATAATAAACCCCGTCCATTTATCCAGGAACATCACATTGCCAGGATTAAACAGGTTATACCCGGAGTGGAAGTGATCTACGCTGCTGAGGCAGGTGAACTCATGGCCAAAACTGCAGATGCAGATGTCTTGGTTACTTTCCCATATGTGGCAGGCATAGCGGATTTTTGCCAGCATGCTCCAGGTTTAAAGTGGGTCCATGGTGTTGTTTCAGGGGTGGATGGGTTTATGAAACCGGAAATTAAGGATCTGAATATAAGAATCACCAGCACTAAAGGTATACATGGCATGCCCATCGCAGATCAGGTCTTGGCGTATGTTTTTTCCTTCCTTAGGTCGTTTTCCCAATTTAAGGAATATCAGCGGAATAAAGTCTGGGGTGAAGCAATATATTCTTCGTGTGATGAGACATTTAATAAGACTGTCGGAATCATCGGTGTGGGGAATATTGGCTTATACTTAGCTAAGAAATGTAAGCTGTTGGATTTCAGAGTTGTTGGTCTCAAGAGAA
>Ga0366808_1094_pt1 | contig 13024 bp, 11 predicted proteins | sample TotcelN113001M13_FD_207020 | JGI IMG/M metagenome (GOLD analysis project Ga0366808, IMG submission 207020) | Enriched cells from coal bed in the Powder River Basin, Montana, United States - Total cells N11 rep3 HSBNCT.N11.300.1.M13 ... | reverse complement strand
CAGATGCAAGGTTTTTAGTCGCAAAATGTACCAATTCCGAGGTTAATAATTCGTCCTTAAAGGGCGACCCAGATACAGCGGTTGGAATCAAAACACCTGCCTCATCCGCATTAAGCCCATTAGGTAAAAAAATAATATCTGATTCATTTAGACCAAATATGACAAGCGGGAAATCATCAAGTTTTGCTTCCTGTAAAAGTCGGCAATTATCTTGATGATCGTTGCCAGTCGAGGGAAGCAACCAGCCATTTCCTGTGGGGGAACGTCCGACCAAATACACCCCACACTTAGGCCTCGTGCTGAGGACTCCAAACTGGAACAATTGGGTACACTTAAGATCACTGCCATAGGCACTTGGTCTTTTACAAAATACCAACATTATGGGCATCGGGGGGTAATTAGTATGTCTCCAATGTTCAAATGTTGTATGCCAGGCTTGGTCCCAAGGAACCGGGTCCGAATCAGATATTGCCCCCATACCAGTTCGGCCCGCAATCTCGAGCAGTTCTAAGTTTGCACCGCCTAGCGATCGCGATGGTGAGGTGTTATTCATTAATCACCCTATTCGCAGCAAATGCGGCCAGATATCTACTATATATGTTTACCCCAACAGCAGGATCTTTGCGTAACTCAAGGCCCAATTCAGCCAGTATTTTTTCGATCGAGTTCGCAGTTGCGTTATTGCGAACCCATTCACCAAAATCAACGACTTCACCGTTTGAGACTGTTGGATCTGCATAATTTCCATCGCGCGCAAGCAGGCCCTCCTTAGAGAGAAACAAGTGATTTCTCGAGTATGCCATCGCAGCTGATCGCAAAGAATCACCTGTCTGAGCGAGACTAGGATGCAGCATGCGACATTGCTCTTCACAGTCAAGACCGGCATTTGTAATGGCATACGAGACGTTCCGCAGCCGTTTTGATACATCAACCACAATATCGCTCACACGAACCAAGCCCATTCCGACTAACCGGTCGATATCCCAAATTAGTGTTGGGTAGAGTGGGCCATCGCACGCCTTTAGAATTGTCGCATCAAGAGGGGGCACACCATAGCACTGAGCGACTGCATTGGCGAGGTACGCCAATATATTGAAACTTTTTAGGTCAATCGGCGAACATCCGACTTCCTCGACCCCCGACATCAGCGAAAGAATCCAAAATCTCCTGTATAGAGTTTCTTTTTTTGTCCCTTCGTTATTTTCATTTAAAAGAGTGTTCATTAGCCACCTCTAAGAACTTTTTCATATTCTTCTTGGTATTCTGCGGAAAATTCGCGCAAGGCAGCACTCTTTGCTGCATAGTTCAAGAGATTAAGAATACGTTTTGGTGCATCGACTTTGTTAGCTTCAGAGTCTGGATTGTTATCCAACATCCCAAGAAGAGCCGGGATCATCTCGCTCCCGTTTAGGTTTGACGTTGCTATTATGGTCGAAGGCTGTTGTGCGCGTTGAACTGCAAACTCATTCAACGCAACTCCAGCTTTTGGAATAAACACTGCGTCTAAGTTTGCTTCGGGTGTTTCAATTACCAAAGTACATGCAGCCTCGCCAGCTGAAGCTGAAAGTACAGCCATTCGAAATGCGAGTTCAATAAACTCCTTTTGGGACTCAGATACAGACCCTGTATCCTCACGAGGTGTGCCCGTCTCCCTGAAAACACCAGAAGTCATAAGCACATGAAACTCAGGAAAAAGTAACGAAATTGGAGAACTAGCTTGACCAATATTCCGTGCAACGGTCCTGAATGTCAATTCGCATTTTTCTGCCAAGAAATGAGAAATTATCCGCTGAAAATCACCAATCAGTTTCTCTTTAAAGTTTGTAACATTCCATGATATTTCTTCGACGAGCGTTCTCAGACGAATGAGAGCTTCATTTTTTTACTCTTTATATTCGTCGACAGATTCTTGCAATAGCTGCAACTTGTCTCTTGTATTTTTAATACCATTATTATTAACAAGACCAACAGCATTTTCCGCAATTGCCAATTTTTGTGAAGCTGCACGAAGATCTCTTTCAATTTCGTATTTCTCGACTTGAGCAGCAGTATATTTTCGAAGAGCAGCTTCCTCTTCTCTTTCTGCCTTAACCGCGTCATTTCGAAGTGAAATGGTCCGACTGGCCACATCCTCAAGTTCGGCTTTGTCATATTCGACTTCGCTCGACACGACGTTTTTTTCCTGCAAGTGAGGGTCAGCATCACATAACGGGCAGTGAAGTTTTTCGTGTAGTTTTTTCTTTGCTATTTCTAGGTGAGTATGATCAACACATCCGCAGACTATGCAGCCCCTCTGTGCATCGATTGATGCAATTGCAAATCCACCATAGTCGCTCAGTTTCGGAAAAATAGACGATAACAAGCGCTCGCGTAACTCTCGCTCTCGCTGGGAAAGCTTCTCCGCGTCATTTCTAAGCCGAGCGGCGCTGTCGCGACATTGTCTACGCTCAACATCGAACATATTAAGTTGAGCATTAACGCGCTCTGCGCGGGAGTAGAGGCCATCAACCTGCGCCTTCAACACCTTAAGATCTTCCGGTCCGGCCTGTCCAACCTCACGTTCCAACCGGGCCAGCTTTTTCTGTTCTCCTGTCAATACACTTTGAATATTTCGAGCCTGACTGTCGGCGGATAACGCAGAATTCAGCAGGCTCTTATAATTTGCTTGTGTTGTATCGGGCAAGAACAGTATTCGAAATACTTCAGTCTGAGCCCATTTATCCCAAACAAGCGATCGTCGATCCTCTAGATAGAATACGAGATATTTGAGTAATAAGACCCAATCAAAGAAATCATCCAATCCAGAAAGCTGTGAGACAATTTGTTTGAATGTATCCTCTAAATCATCAAGTGCGCTAAACGGCGGACCAGCATCATCGTGAGAAACTGAAACCAGCGAAAGATCCTTGAGTGAGCGTGTAATGCTAATTGCACGATCATTCAAACGAAATCGTAACGTTGCTTCTGCGTCACTCGCGCGATCAGGTACTCGTACTGCAAAAATAGAATTACTAGTCTTGATCAACTTCCGCTGTGCACCGCCGAGTTCTTCCCCATCTCGTAAGTCGCGGTCTCCAGTCAACATCCGGTAAAGCATAAGCAGCAAAGTCGTCTTGCCAATGCCATTGATACCTAAAATAACGTTTACCCCAGGCTGAAATTCGTGAGCTAAACCTGTTGAATCCGCTGCTCCCGGGTATAAGACATACCCCTCTACTTCTATTTTTTCAATGATAGGAAAGTGAATTTTCCGAACCGTCGGAATACTTTTGTCAATGGTTTGCGACGGCATATAGATACCTTGCTGTGGATCAAAATTTCAAATCACGTTGTTGCGAGAGCAAGTCCGCAATGATGTGCTGTTTATAGGGGGCCATATCCCACGTGTCCAGCTGTTCGCACCTAATGGAATTCATCGGAGCTCCACAGAGCGTAATCTCTTGCTAAACATTTGTAACAATACATTATGCCCTGCTGACGCGACTCCTAAGTTCAGAAAAAAATTCCTCGTCCCCCATCCGCACTTTGCTTGCCGAGTCTAGAGACTGAATTACCTTTGGTTTTAATGCATCACGTATAGCGACCGTTTCTGAAAAAAACCTCCCACTCTTAGTCTTCGATATTTGCTGTGCACCCCGCTCAAAGAAATCTACAAGTCTTGAAAGCGTGATCTTGCGGACGTCTTTTCGCGCTGTCATTCGGATAATGTAGTTTACTATGTCGAAAAAGTTAACAGGAGTTTCTCCAAGTCGCTTGCTTTGACGAATAACAGAGTCGTGTATCTCAAAAAGAGCGTCCTTAATTTCGACTTGCTCCGTCGGTGGGATTACTGGAAGTGCATCGAAGGCAGACTCGGCCGCTTGATCCAGATGCTTTATTGAATTCTCAGGATATCCGGCTTGTTCTTGATCCTTAGCAACGCCGACTAGTGCAATAGACTTTTTCACCATCCATTGCCCAGCTTTTCCGACACCAGACGAAATAGCGAGCTCACTAATAGAAAGTGCTCCTACCGAATGATTCATTGATGTCTCTGCATCGTACCAAAGTTCAAACAGAAGAGGTTTTCTGACATTTCCATCATATGCTTTTTGAAGCACTCTCCGAGCATCGTCATGACGCGGCTTGGCCTCTGCTAGATAACACTTAGCCTGCATTAGATATAGGTCAGGATGATATTTACTCCGGCGCTGTGCCACTGCTACAGTGTTGTGCGCTTCTTCGGCATCGCCAGCTCGAAGGAGCGCAGATGCCTCATTAATTGCGTTACCAACCAAATTATTTTTGGTTAGAACCATCTTTGATCCTGCGGCTTTTCGAAGCTTTATCACCGCATCATGAAATTTGATATGGTCAGGGATCATTGTTTCTTTGATCTGCATGACAAGATTTGCAACAGTATCTAGAACCTCATATCGCGGTTCTCTTCCGATTCGAGGTGCTGAAATCAAAAAGAGCGAAGATAGTTCTTCGATACTGTCATTTAAAGTTTCACCAGTATACTGTGTAGCTTGTTGCAGCTCAGTTAATGAACAGCTATGCAAAATTGAGACTGCTAGGAGAACGCGCTTACTCTCAGCTTTCAGGCTAGAGATCTCCCTCTTAAGGGCTGCGGATCGGGCCTCAACTCCTTTTTTGCCCCGCCATTCCTCAGCCGCTGCTTTACTCGTCTGACCACGGCGTATAAGCCGGTAGAGGGACTCGGTGAATAGCGGAGATCCATGAGTCGTAGTGTGGACTACCTCGATGTCTTTCGAATTTAACGTGGGGCCTTTAAAACGTTCAGCGAGTAAACCGACGTAGTCAATGTAGTCCTGGTCTTTTAGCCCTCCGATTTCGATGGCGATATCGGGTGAGTACGTAAGATTCATCCGTGTTGTAAGCAGAAAGCGTGAATCTGTACTGCCAAGCTGCATAGCCAATTCAAGCACACGGCGCTGGTCTTCTTTTTCGAGGGAGTCGACGTCGTCAACAATCACTAATGTTGGAAAAATCTCAAGAGCATTTTTTAAGAAGCGCCTCAGCAGTTTTTCGTCTGCGCCATCAATTTCTGATGAGGATATTGCTGATTCTAAGCACAATTTTTCAAGAAGAGTTTTGTATGAACCATAATGTGTCTCTGGTACAGGAGAATATTTGTCAGCATCCGCTATGAACTGCTCATTTTTTGCGGTGACCCAAAGTACTCGCTCAAGACCAATAGGAGCAGAACTGCAGACTTGTTGCGCAAATTCGTAGCCAATCGAGGTCTTTCCTAAGCCGCCTTCGCCAGCAAGTACGCGCACATAGGAAAACTCGTCGGCAAACCAAGCCCAAAGCAATTCAATTATGGCTTTACGTCCGATAAATCGAGGACAAACGAAATTTCGGTCTGGCAGATTGTGTTCTAACGACTTAGACTTGCGCTTCAGATGCTCAAATATAGGAGCCAAATAACGGCATTCCCTAGCGCCAAACAGAAATGCCATATCCTGGCCAGCTGCGGGTACAGAATTATCACCTAACCGTAAATAAGTTTCTCCTTTGCGAAATGCAAATTTGCCTTTTAAGTCAGTTGGCCCTTCTTTTCCAAAATATGCTGGTGCTTGCTCGGTGCGTCTCGGTACGAAAATTATCAGAATCGATTTTCCATCTTCATAGGAAGTATTCCAAGCGGAGACAGAAATATGTGCGCCGATATAGGAGTAAATCTTGTCCTTTAATTGCTTAATATCTAGTTTTTGTGTATCGCAACCTACAAGTCGAAACTCTTGTTCTGCGACTGTCTCACTCACACCAAATACTAGATAGCCGCCGTAGGTGTTGTAGAAAGCTACAATATGACGAATAATTTTTCCAAGAGAAAAGGCGTCCTCCGGCAACAATTCCTTGTAATCGATAATTTCGCACTCGACTGGAGCGAACAATTCGCCGTTCTTTATAACGTCGATAACCTTATTGTTGCATGTGCCTGCCTCAATATGCTTGGCCAGCTCAATTCTGCAATTGCCCACGCTAAAGTATTCGCCCATGCTATTAACTCTTCCTTTTTATTAAGGTCTATGACAAAACGTTCCTAATTGACAATAATATCAGGTATATCTACGAACTTAGGCATGATATTTTTATGGGATACATGTGTGATATTGGATACCTTTTATCCGAATATCCATTTCGGCCTAACGTAAATATTCGTCAACGCCTGAAATCGCATTAAGGCGGAGATAGGTTCGGTGCGCCATTTTTTACAAACTTGGTGTCCAGAATAAGCTTGAGATGGTTGCGGAAAAGGGTAAACGTGAGCCGAACAAACTGATATTTATGGAAACGGCTTCGATCTGCCTTACAACCTCAGCATTAAGTACAGCTGTTTTAAACTCATGTGGAGAAGAACAGACTGCAATTTGTTTGAATTCGCATTAGGCAATATCAAAGACAACATGGCCAATATTACGTCTATGTATCTCAAATTATGGTCGAAGGCATCAGGCTAGTCAGTCAGTAAGTAGTAGAAAATTGTGCTGATTTTTGTTTGCCTGCTGCCCGCCGTGAACCGGATTAGATCTTTCACTGTCAAATTCTTGCTCGCGCCCAGTTTTGTTTCGTGGCTCATCCAAGGAGTGAGAAGATGCGGCGGCCGCCAATCACGATGGACGATATTAACCGGTGGAAAAGCCAAGGACTTGGGCAAGGTGAGCCGGCAGCTTATAAACCGTGGATTGACGTTAGGTCCTTTTCTTCGAAAGGGCGCGTCAGTCGTGCTCCCGGCGTCACGACAGGTCGTGAGCATCATCTGCTATCGGACAACGAGGACAATTTTTGCCTAATCGCGGATTATGCAAAAAGCGTTGTTGATATCCGTGAGCAGTTTCCTTTGCTGCCGGAAGAGCATACCCAACGCATCGCTGGGCACCTTGGCATTTGTCATCCGCGGTATCCTAATAGCAAGACAATGATGGTTATGACGACAGACTTTCTGTTGACGATAATCGATGATCATGGAAAACATTCATTCATAGCTGTAAGCAGTAGGTCGAGTGCCGGACCGACGAACGAAGAATGGACGTGGGCGGTGGCGAGCAACATTTTGCACGCTACGCAATATCCAGATTGATGAGATTGAAGCAGGGCCGCGGATGAGATCCTGTACCTGAAGAAGTGGAGCTGTAGTTGGCTGCCAATGGCGTTGGCTACCGCGGAACAATTATCGAGGCTCGGTAGGAAAAAAGGTCTCGCGCGAATCGTATTGTTGCCAACGACCAAACTGCTTAGTTTGCGGTCCGTGTCCCGGATAGGAGAAAACGCTCAAGCATATGCGCCGCTCTGGCTCATGGACAATATTTCCGTCACCAGTTTTTAACCTTCGAAGGTGTCCATGTAGCTGGCCGGCGTCAATCCTCCCAGCGCTGGCAACGGCTGTACCAACCAAGTCGATACCCAGCGCGGCGCGTCGAACTCGCCCATGTTGCCTGACCAATAAAGGGTTTCTAGGTGCGCTTCTAACATTTGAACGCCATGACGTTGCACGCCCGTTCCATACATGTTATTACTGCCAAATAATACTTCCATGGGAGAACGGCCTGAGTCAATTTATTCATCATACCTTGATGATGCTGGAGGATGCAGGGCTGTCCGTTCGATATCCTGAAATCCATGAAGCCGCGTTTAACAAGGACGGAAAAAGCACAGTACACCGGCGCTTCTTCGCCATCAACAGCAGGCGCGTAAGCATTGAGCAAAATCCTCAAATGAAGTTCATGATGATTTTTGCTCTTCTGGACTTTTACGTCGATGCAGCCTACCCCGACTTGGAGGGTAAGTCCTATCACCAAAAATACAAGCATTTCTCGGCCAGCAGCGATTTTGAGGTAATTCTCCGCCAGCTATTTAGGGTAGCGAAGGTGATCAGGAATGCGCTGGTCCACAATCACTCTGCGTTTAGCATCATTGACGGCCACGTCAACGTTAACTACACGCACAATAAGACCGACTTCTCGGTGCAGATGACCACGGAAGCACTGACGGACTTCTATACCTCGGTCGTCATGTATCTCAAGGGCGATATGGGAAAAGGAAATTATTTCCTTGGAATTGTGCGGTGGATTTATTGGAACTTCAGCGCTGGCATCAAGGACTTTTCCGACGAATTTGGAAGGACCCTTGATCAACCATCCGCTAATATCAAAATCAAGCCTTATGTACGGCAGTTAGTTTTGCATCCACAGCACGAGGTCAGCGGCGGACTGATACGAATCATCATTCCAGCTCCGCAGCTGCAAGCGTGGGAAAGTATGGATTTTTACATTGAACACAACGGCGAAGGTTACTTGGTCCCCTTGGAAGCACTAGATAAGACAATCTCCATCAGTGAGCACGATCTGGTTCGTAACTGGAAGAACGAAGGCAGCTTCCCGCCAGTGCCTATGCCATAACTCTCGAGCAAGAACCTCCACCTCAACTATGCAACCGACGGATGCGGCCGCAGTCCGTGCACACGTCCGGTAGCACAATCACTAAGGCGACTCGATGAATCACCACGAATACCATGACAAGCTACGTCAACTTGAAGACTGCACCTCCGCCAATCTAGTTGCGCTGGGAACGTGGACTCGCACCACAGCGCTACCGTGGCTCTGGACGGAAATGGGCGGGGCCATTCTGGCGCCTAAGCAGAGACATCCGAACGCGACAGTAGCACCTGCACCGCGAAAACTAACCCCAATGGCCGATGCCGAGGCAGTACGTCAAGGACTGATGATCTCCGTGTCAGATAGAATCAGCAGATTGGCCAACCCGGCCTTCTACCGGGCACAGTTGACTATGCTCGACAAGGAAGCGAACCGATATTGCGACAGCATCGATTCGTTCTCTAATGCATCGGAGATCTTTGCTGAGGATGCAGTTGTGCATACTTTGCATTGCGCTTTGGCGGACATGATGCGGTATGCGTTAACACTGCTGGAAGATGCTGCAAGCAATGTAACCGAGGTACCCGGATACTTTGGCGCCTGGCGCCGCAAGAATGATGCCCCGTTTGAGGTATTCAAGGGAACAGAACAGATTATTTACGGTACTTACTCTGGCATGACGCATGCCGATCGTGCGCCGTCCACTCCTGTCGCCGTTTTACGCACTGCGATTGAATTGCGTTTGCGCGGTGCATTTTGTGTTTCCAGCTACATCAACCCAAGCAAACCTGACGATCTCATCCCTATCGATTTGAGCAGGTTATTTGAGGCAGTTCAGACCCGGCAAAATGAAATTGAGTTTGCGATCGATTTGCACGATATCTGGAAAATATACCGGTGGAGCAATTTCTACCTACATGGTGGTGTCCGTGACTTTCCGTGGGTTCCAGGCTTCCTTCTCCAATACTTGCGACCACTGTTTGCTGATCCTCGTACTTGCGAGAATGGGGCATGGAACATCAATGGTGGGATTCGGATGAAGCGCGAAGCGTGGCACGCTGTTCGTTACGCTCTCCTGCCTAGCGTTGAACGGACGACCTTCTGGCGACGGCTATACAATGCCTGGCTTACCCTATGGCCGGAAAAGAAAGCACTTCTAGAACTCCCTGAGGTCGATGAAAAAGCGGCACTATGCATGTTTTTAGACTAGTCCTTCCTTGTCCCAATCGGTATGGAAGAAAAGCGGGTGCTGCGGCGCGATCATTTGGGCCTATACGCTGGAGGGGAAAGTGTTCGCTACCCGTTCATCTGGCGCATCCCCGCTATTTTTACACAAGGCCGGTCGTCAATGTCGAGGCATTGGTGACGGATCAGTTTGTGGTGCCGCAATGAATATTGAATACTTCTGGAGGGCAACTAGAAAAGATCAAAGCCTCGCCACTACGGCATATTGCGAATACCTACTGGACTTAAAGCTAAACGGGCGCTCATAAACGGATTCGCACTCACATGTGTCGTATGCCGTCCGCTATAATTGCGCGCTATTTCTTTTTAAGAGGCAGGAACAGTGCGGGGACGACGCTTTAAAACGCAAACCGATATTGATCGTCATATTGCGCACGGATACGGGCAAGGGGATGGTGCAAACTACAAGCCCTGGCTGCGCGTACAGGACGTCCCATCGCAAGGTCGGTCACGCAGGGTGCAAGGCGTCAAGACGGGCCGGTTACACGAATTTCTGTCGGAGCTGGAGTTTGGCTATTTTCTGGTTCTCGAATTTTCCGAGCAGGTAGTCGATATCCGAGAGCAGTTTCCGCTCTTTCCGACCGAACAGGCCATCGATATCGCAGCGCAGCTTGGCATTCGCTATCCCCGCTTCCACGGCACCCAACTTCACTACGTGATGAGCACTGACTTTATGGTCACACTTCAGGCGCCCGATGGATCGCACAAACTGGTGGCCCGCACGGTCAAATACGAAGAAGCCTTCCAACCATCCCCCGACCTGAAACACTCTGTTGAGAAGCTGGAACTGGAAAAGGCCATCTGGCATGCTCAAGGCGTCGACGACTGGAAGCTGGTCACGGAAAATACTTTAGGGCCGACATTAACCACCAATCTGATCTGGCTTAGAAAAGGTAAGTCGTTGGAGCGTCACCTGCAGAAGCTGGACGTTCAGCTTCAATTCCTGGACGCCCTGGAACACTATGCCCGAGGAGAGCGCGCATTGTCATCCATGATCCGTGCTGCGGCGACCGCCACCCATGTGCCCTATCCGGATGGTGTCCTGCTGTTCAAGTATTTGGTTCTTCAAAAGGCAATCCGGCTCGATATAGCACACCAGGCCCTGACGCTTGGCGGGCCCTGTCCGGCGTTGACGATCCACCACGGCACGATTTCCGCTGTGAGCCAATTAAAGGCCGCTTGAGATGATGACTTCCACGATTAACACCCAGGAGGTGTTCGAATCCATCCATCAAGAAGCCCCCTTCGCGCTGCCGGCCAGAGTACTGTGGTTGGATAAAGAGAACAATCTTGCCAGCCTAATCACCATGCAGGTTCCACCTCGGCAGCCGTGGACGATATCCCTGGATGAGCTGCATGGACTATTGCAAGAGCAGAAGATCCGCCGTGTTGACATCAAGGTGCCGGCCTTTATGTTGCTGCTGGAGGACGAGCTCAACGCTAAAGCCAAACTTATCCGCCAAACCAGCTGGGAGCGCATTCGGCCTCTCGTGCAAACCAAATATCCCGGCGAGATATTCTTCCCTGACGCCATGGGACCTCTGTTGTCTGCGCATGCCACCACCACGGGTTTGCCGCGCAAGACGCTATATCGATTGTTGTACCGTTACTGGCTATTTGGCTCCACCGAAAATACGCTGTTACCCGACTATGTACGTTCCGGTGGCGCTGGCAAGCCGAAGACCTTCGTCAACGGGAAGATCAACGGCCGCCCTCCGAAATTTCAAGGCGTCGTGATGGACACCAAGGCCAAAATTCTGTCCGACCAGGACAAGGCCATGATCAAGATCGGCTACGCCCTTTATAAGGACAATGAGGTCCAATGTATCACCGACGCCTATACTAGGACACTGAACAAATTTTACCGGACGACACAACCGGTAGCAGGCTATTCGGACGATGAGGTAGTACTCAGGCCCGCGCACGAACTGCCCAAGTTCACGCAATTCGACTACTGGGGCAAGAAAGCATTCGACGAAATTACGGTGCTGCGTGGCCGTAAAGGTGAGCGCAAATGGGCAAAAGATCATCGTGCCCTGGCGGGCAGGGCCAATCAAGGTCTGTTTGGTCCTTGCCACCGCTTTGAAATTGACGCCACCATTGCCGACGTCTATTTGGTCAGCCGCTTTAACCGCAACTGGATCATCGGCCGGCCCGTGGTATATGTCGTGGTCGATGTGTTTTCCAGGATGATCGTCGGCTTGTATGTCGGGCTGGAGGGCCCGAGCTGGAGCGGCGCGCGGCAAGCCCTGTGGAATGCCTTCAGTGACAAGGTGGAATTTTGCCGGCAATTCGATATCCATATCAGCGCAAACGATTGGCCCTGCCATCATTTGCCGCAGGAAATATGCGGCGATCGCGGTGAGATGCTGGGGACCGGGGCCGCAAGCCTGGCAACGGGCTTGGGCATCGACCTGGTGTTTCCTCCGCCGTACCGCCCTGACTGGAAAGCGATTGTCGAGAGCCGTTTCCGGGTACTCAATCGCTTGACTCAGATACAGTGGGCGCCTGGTGGTGTCGCCGAACGAGTTAAGGAGCGCGGCGAACGGGACTATCGTCTGGATGCGACGCTGGACTTGCAGGAGTTCACCAAAATCATCGTTGCCAGCACTTTGCACTATAACCACCATAGCCGGCAGCCCAATTGGCTCAACGCGGACATGATCGCTCAAGGGATTGATTCCACACCCTTGGGTATCTGGAACTAGGGTATCGAGCATGGCTTTGGCACGCCAAATATCCAGGCCACCGAATTGATCTACCTGCATCTTTTGCCTAAGGCAAAGGCGAGTGTGCAGTCCGGAGGGATTTATTTCTCAGGCATGTATTACACCTCGGCCGGTGACCGCGAAGGCTTGAAATTCGCTCGTGCTCGCGCCAAGGGACGTGAGTCGATCGAGGTGTGGCACGATCCGACTAAGCCCGAGCATCTCTGGATGCGCGGCGACGATCATTCATTTGTCCAATATAATCTGCGCGCATCGGAGGTCCGATATCAAGGGCATCGACTAGAGGAAATCCAGGACATGCTAGCAATGATCAAGCACACATCGCCTGAAGAAAAGTACGTCGAGCTGACCAGTAAGGTCCGACTCGATGATCAGGTGCAAAGCATTATTGCGCAGGCTACTGCGGAAAAAAAGCTGGCCCCGGATCATCTGTCGGCAGCGCAAAGCGTGGCCGATATCCGCGGCAACCGCGCAATCGAAAAGGCCGCCGAGCGGGCTGGCAGCGTGAATCCAGCGCTTGCCCCTCCAAGCGTTACTGCACCCCATGTTCCGCCACCAGTTCCCGCCGTTTCTGAAACCTATGGGCAACGCAGTGGTGAGGTTATCAATTTACTGAGCCGTCTGCGTCGAAAAAATAAGCCGTCACCATGAGCAACCAAGCAC
>Ga0366808_1091_pt1 | contig 13099 bp, 7 predicted proteins | sample TotcelN113001M13_FD_207020 | JGI IMG/M metagenome (GOLD analysis project Ga0366808, IMG submission 207020) | Enriched cells from coal bed in the Powder River Basin, Montana, United States - Total cells N11 rep3 HSBNCT.N11.300.1.M13 ... | reverse complement strand
ATCGAATCTGACTTGGATTGTTGTGTTAGCAGGAGTCAACACTTTGTTGTAGCCTGTTAACAGGACAGGTCCAACACTATCTTTTGACAATGTAACAGTTTGTGCATATTTGTTGCCATACAGATTATTGCTGGCTGCTTGATAGTCTGAAACTGTTACGGCCAGAGATACTGCAGTCTCTCCAGTTGCATATAAGTCAACCACGCCAGCAACATTGGCTACTGTTACGATAAACTTAGTGGTTGAGCCAGGAACAGCAGCAACTCCACCAACTGGAACCACCTCAGCACTACCTTTTTTAGCAGATACAGTTGGCAAAGTACCTACTTTAAGGCCTTTGGTAAACTCTACTTGGAAAGTAGTTGCAGATTTAACCGTGATTGCTTTAACTGCAGGAGCTGCAGCAGCATCACTTACACTAATCGTTGCAGTGAGATAAGAAGCAACATTAGCAGTGGTTTGCAAGTCGCTGACATTTGCAGCAGAGAATACATAAGATCCATCTTCTAAATCTAAAGAAGTCAAATCAATTTCAATCTCTTTCGCAGGCCATACAGTTCCAGCAACTGCTGTGACTACTTTGCCGTTTACTTTCATCAAAGGAGCGGATGCAACGTATTCATTGAATTTTACAGTTAACTCATTGCCATCTACTACTGAACTAACAATTGATGGAGCAACTTTATCATAGAATACGAATGCTGTAGAATAATCAGCTTCAGGTTTTGTGAAGTCATCTGACATTACGTCTTTCTTAACTTTTACATCAACTGAAGTAACAGCTTGAATCGCACTAGATAAAGTAATGATAACCGTTGAAGCATCATCTTCGTCAACTTCTAAGGTAGAAGGTGTAACAGTAGCACCACCGATTTTCACTGTGTAATTTGCAGCGTTAACAGCGGAACCTTCATCAACTGCCTTGTTGAATTTAACAACAATCTCTTTAGAGTTAGGAGCAGTTACGCTCTCAACAGCCAATACAGCAGGAATCTGGGTCTTAACTTGAGCAAGCACGGCATCACTAACTACGCCAACACCACCAAGTGCGAATACTTGGCTGGAAAGAGTCAGGTTGTCATTAGCACCGGTAGCAGCTTTAGTAGCGTCAGCCAACACGATTGGAGAGTTGGTCTTTGCAGCTAAAGGAGCACCAGCAAGTGCGTCAACAAGACTTTCGCCGTTAGCAACATATACTTTGCTATACTGATAGTCAAGACCATCGAGTACAGCAGTGTTGGTAGCATAACGATCAGCACCCTTAAGTGCAGTAGCGCCAGCAACGGTTACTTGACCGCCAACAGTGTAGACTTTCTCACCGAGTTTTGCGCCAGCAGGCACAGTGCCATCTGGGTTAGCAATAACGATGGAATAGTCGTTAGCTGCTGCGAAGGATGCAGCGGAGAGAGCATCAGCTTTACCGTCGTAAGCAACTACGAAGGAACCTTTAACATCGGTCAGTTGAGCAGCTACTTTAGCAGCGGTATCAACACGATCAGTACCTTGAAGTTGGGTTACGGTTACGCCGCTGATTCCTTTGAGTGCGTTGACTGCGTCAGCGCTCAAAGCACCTACAGCATAAACTTTGGTTGCTTTCAGAGCAACGATTTCTTCTTTAACTTTTGCATCCAATGCACCTTTGTAGGTTACAAGGATTGGAGCATTGAGTTGGCCAGCCAAAGGAGCTGCAGCCAAAGCGTCAACGATGTTGTCCTGATCTGCAGGAACAACGATAACGCTGTCAGATGTGGTCCAGCCATAGTTAGCGACCGCGATAGCAGTTTCTACGCGACCTTCTCCGGAGATACGGTTGGAATCAGCTGCGAATACGCCAGCTGGTGCCATAGAAAGAACCATACCTGCGATAGCTAAAGAGGCTAAAGCTTTTTTCGTCTTCTTCATGTAGTGAATTTCTCCTCTCTTTTCTGGGGATACAAAATTTTTGTGTCTTTGGAGTTTGCGGGGCTTATGTGCAAATCTTAATTTGCCATTCCCATCTCCTCACCTAAGGTGACTGTGATTCGACCCTCACCCCCCTTAAATAAGCCGCAAATCTTTAGACATTGCGCAATATCTAAAGGCACCCCACCCCAATAACGGGGGCGTCCCCCCTAAGAGACCGAGGTCTCGCGGGTGGCTTACCCTTTAGACGCATTAAATGAAGAAACTCTTAACAGTTTCTACACTCGTTATATCTATTCGGTATAGGATTCAATATTCCTGCTAGTCCTCAAAAATATTTCAAAAATCTTTGGACACACAGCTATTTTCCTAAACCAAGAAAAACGAATGCATCATTGAGTATAACTAAAAATCGCGAATATTTCCATACCTTTTTCAGGAAATTCAGATTAAGATTTTATTAATTTTCCAAGCTTCCTTAATTATATATTCGAAAAAAGACTAAATCCCTTGATAACTCAGGATTCCACGATAGATTCCCATCGCTGCTTTCTTCTGAAAATCGCTGGATGAGATCAGTTTTTCTTCTGTCGGATTCGACATAAACCCGAGCTCAATCAAGATTGCCGGCATGGTTGTATTTTTGACTACATAGAAATTTGAGCTTTTAACCTTGCGGTCCTGCAGCTTCACTTGTTTGATAACCTCCTGCTGTACGGCAGTTGCGAGGGCTCTGGCCTTGGCTGCTTGAGTATTTTGGTCAGATATATAAGTAGTGATCCCCCCTGCTTCAGGATTAGAGAATGAGTCATTATGTATACTGACGAACAAATCAGCATTAATCTGATTCGCGATATTAACCCGAGTCTGCAAATCTTTTAGTTCAGTGTAATTCGATCCGCAAGGAGCGACATCACTGGTTCGGGTCATGACTACTTTCGCTCCGGCCTGCCTCAGCAGATCTGCGACGTACTGAGCTGTCGGCAATGTGTTATTTTTCTCGTACATTCCCGAGGCACCGATAGCTCCTGTATCCTTACCACCGTGACCGGGATCCAGGACAATGGTCAGTCCGGCTAAAAGATAAGGCGGAATCAGTGTTCCCTCAACCATGCTTTGGACATCACTAGAGAGTACAGCCTGGCTTCCTACCATGACGACCCAGAGATTCTCTCCGGCATTACCCATGGCAGAGTATGTCATGACCGGAAGCTTGTCCTGTTCGGACATAAAGAGAAAGGCATTTTGTTTTACAGCCAGAGCTCCTGCGACCAAGGCATCAGGAAAATTCCGTCCGGTGACAAGAAAAATCTTTTGCAGCTTATCCGTATTCTGCTCTTCGTCTCTGCCCAGCTGCTCCTGAGTAAACCATTGAACCTGAGCAGCTGTCTCATAGCGGTCTTTGCCGGCTATCCGGGTCATCCCGCTCAATCCTTCCACCACTGCAGGGCTGACCGCTCCTTCTCCACCGATCACATAGGTCTTAGCGACAGCCTCTGCCCCATTATCAAGGCTGTAGGCTCCATATTCCTGCAACATTTTATGAGTCACTTCAGGTAGTACATTTGAAGCTGTGAGCAGAATTGGGGTTTCTGTAAAGCCGGCATAAGGTCCGATAGCCAAGGCGTCCGGGAAATTCTCCCCGTTGGTCAAAATGACCTGTCCATTGCCGCCCAGGCGCTCTGCAACCTGCACCGCGGTATCATAACGGTCCTTGCCCCCGATTCGCTCCCATCTGAGACCAGCATTCTCTAGAGGCTTGGTGATTTGCTCACCCATCACCCCTGCTCCGCCGAGAATGATGACATGCTCTGCTCCCAGGCGCTTGATCTCCTCGATCACACCTGGGTCAATTTCTGCCGGATATGTAAGCAAGATCGGCGCATCCAGGCGCTTGGATAAAGGGACTGAGACCAAGGAGTCCGGAAAATCATCGGCTCTTGCGAGCAAGACGGTCTGGGCGCTTTTCCACCCTTCCTGGGAAATCTGAATGGCGGTTTCGATACGTGTCTGTCCATAGATGCGAGTCACTTGAGCTGATAAAGGAGCTGCCTGCGTAACTGCCTGGCTTCCCAGCCAAAGGGCTAAGAAAGCAGCCAGAAGGATGCCCCATTTAACTTTGCGTTGCCACACTGATATCCCTCCTTGATTTGGCATTATCTTGTGAGATTCGACGCTATTCATTTGAATCCTTTTAAAATTCGCCGTTCTGGATCGTCCAAAATTTTACATTAAGTCAGCTTAACTCGGTTCATACCACTGTACCTGCTTCGTTTTGCCTGTGTTTTATCGGTGCTTTGCCGTACTTCGCTGAGATTACTTTTGTACCAATGCACTCACCTGACTAACCACCTCATCAGAGACCACTGCCCGCCCTCCAAGTACCATAGTACTCATACCGCTCCACGGAATAAGAGCCGTTTCCTGCACGGCACTGAGTCCTGTGGTCGGGACTAGAACAATACGTGAATTGTTCATTGCAGCAACGACCCCGCCTGTCAAAGCATCCGGGAAGTTTTCTCCGGTGGCAAGGTAGACGATACCACCTTCCGGCGGGAACAACATCAACACAGCAGCGGCCGTGGAGTAGCGATCCTTTCCGGCAAGACGGACAGAGGTGTTAAGGCTCTTAAGGACCTGATCTGAGACAACACCCTCGCCTCCAATCACCTCGGTCTTACTCACGGAATACTTCCTTAGAATCTCCTTCGTCTCCGCGGGTAACGTATTCTTTTCTGAAAGAAGAATCGGGATTCCATATTCTGCTGCAATCGACGCCATCGTAATTGCATCGGCATAGTTATTGCCATTGACGACAACCGCTTCCCCGATCATGCCCAGCTCTTCGGCAATTCCTGCTGCCGTGGCATAGCGATTCGCTCCCCCGATACGCTGAACTGTAGCGAGTGACTTGAGCCGCACCTCGACATTTGCTGAAATGGCCCCCGTCCCTCCTAAGAGGATAATCTTTTGGGGCTGAAGTCGAAGCAGTTCCTCATAAACTGCACCCGGCAGACCCGCGACCTCGGTCAAAAGAATCGGCGCATGGTATTTATAAGCCAGAGGGGCACCTGCTAAGGCATCTGGGAAATCATCTGCCCGTGCGAGCAGAACCGTATCCGCCCCGGTCGGGAAATTGGCTTGAGCGATTTGAACAGCAGTCTGAATCCGATCTGCACCGGCAATCCGCGAATCGGCGGGAACACGTTCCAGTCCAACCCGATAAATCCCAGGTTCGCTGATCCCCGCTCGGACTTCTTGTCCAGCTTCCAGCTCAGTCGGCTTAACTCCACCACCGATCTTAATCCAGCGTGAACCGCTCCAGCGATAGAGATAAGCGAGATGCTGCTCGCCGGACATCTGACCCTCGATCGCAGCGATATCCACCGAATTAATATTGACGCTTAAGCTTAAATTTTTCTGACTCAGGTTGTTCCACTCTACTGAGATTCCTTCCCCAGCCGGAATGATCTCTTGCGGAAAGTCTGCCGGTACACTTTGCACTGTGCTGAGTTCAACTAAGGCTTCCTTTCCCTGATTCATGCCGAACGCCCGCGGAGGAATCGCCAAAAATGCTGACGTCTGCCCGGTTTCTCCCACTTTAGTTTGAACGATCCCGCCCGCCCAGCTCACATTGGCCGGAGAGGCAAGTTTTTCTGCTTCACCGGCAAATCTCACTGCCCAATAGGCATTCACCCGACCATAACCATAATTGGAATCCCGTCCCGGGGTTCCGAGATCCAGGGCAGAATCCTCCAGGATGGTTTTGACCTGTTGTGCAGTGAGCTCAGGATGAAGCCCCCAAACTAGGGCCGCTACTCCTGAAATAAATGGAGCAGCCATGGACGTTCCGGTCACCGTGGCGTAGCCGGAGCGCTTCTGCCAATAATCACTGATGATTTCCTCTCCGGGTGCCGCCAAGCCGGCCTCCGGACCGGTAACGGAAAATGACGGTACTTTATCGCTTTTATCTGTAGCTGTCACCGCAAGAACCCCAGGCTCAGATGCTGGAAAAGTAATAGATTTCCCGGTGTCACCACTGCTGTTCTCATCGCGATTCCCTGCAGCGGCTACCACCAGAACACCATTTTCCTGTGCGTATTCAATGGCAGACTGAAGAATTTTGGATTCGGTTTGTCCGCCCAGGCTGAGGTTGACAATCTGAGCACCATGATCTACAGCCCAGACGATTCCGTCAGCCACGACATAATCCACCCCTTCACCGGAGCGGTCCATTGCCTTAATCGGCATGATCTTTGCCTGATAGGCAACGCCAACGACTCCATCCCCATTCAGTGCCGCTGCTGCTATTCCTGCCACATGAGTTCCGTGCCCGTTATTATCCTGGACAGAGGTGTCACCTGTTCTTCCGGTAATCGCGTTATATCCCTGCACCAGATTGTTCTTCAGATCGGGATGATTGACATCTACCCCGGTGTCGATGATTGCTATAGTAACTCCTGCACCTGTGGCACCCAGTTCCCAGGCTTTCTGGACTTCAGCCTTGCTGAGACTCCATTGCTCGGAATAGTAGCCATCACTAATTGCCGGTATGGAAGCTGCTGAGACGGACACCTCTGCATTCTTTACCTTCTGCGCCTGGTGGATACTCAGAACACCCGCTGTTTGCTGCAGCTGCTTGACGGCTGTATCCTTACGTTCAGCCGGCAGCTCCAGTGTGAGATAGTTCAAAGGTCCGTTGTGCAGGATTTCAGCCTGTACGCTTCCGGCGATCTGCTCCGGGCTCACCCCTTCACTTAGATTAACTACCCATACGTTTGAAAGTTCATCCGTATCGTCTCCCTGCTCAGCTCCTTCGCTGAGCAAATCACTATTTATAATTTCATCTTGATTGGTTTCCTGAAATTCTTCCTGATTTGCAGACTCTGTATATCCGCTCGCTTGTAGCGTCGTAGGCTGAGGAACCAGGCCACTGCCAAAAATCAGACTGCTCACGACTAAAACACTCAGAACCCTATTTCTAACCTTGCCTCTCATATCTCAACTTCCTCGCCAACTTTAAAAATTCAATTAAATTTTTAGCTACCTTTTTATAAAATTCGTGCCATAATACACATTTCCTTTCTAAACAATTTATTAAATTTCCCTCATTCTCTTTTCTACGTTATAAAAGGAAAGGAAATCCTTTGTCTGGCAGCGAACTAAGTTTATGGATCAATATGTAGTGAATTACATATGCGTTAAAAAGTAAGCTAAGGAGATGAGATGCTCAAAATGCAATTTATTCAGTCACCCTTCCGCAACAAAGTCACAGCGACTCTGGTCACTGCTGCTACCGCCTTTACCCTCTTTTTCTCAAGTCCGGTTCTGTCGACCGGGAGCCAAAATGAGGTCTTTGCTGCCGCCGATACGGTTTCTCCGCAAGCCTTCCGCCTTGCCGGAGTATCGCGTTATGATACAGCTCTTCAAGTATCCCAGTCCGGCTGGGAGCATGCCGCAGCCGTTGTTCTGGCTCGCGGGGACGACTTCCCGGATGCCCTTGCCGGAGCAGTCCTGGCTCAAAGTGCCGAAGTCAATGGGCCGCTTCTCCTGACCGAGACCAATAAATTAACTGATGGTGTTCTTACTGAGATCAAGCGTCTGCAGGCTGAAACTGTCTATATTCTGGGAGGAACAGGCGCAGTCTCCGGCGCTGTAGAATCTGCACTTATAGGAGAGGGACTGAATGTAGTCCGACTCAATGGCGCTGACCGCTATGAGACTGCCGCTAGAATATCTTTGGAAGGCGTGGATAATTCTGAAAAAGCCTTCCTCGCATCAGGCAACTCCTTCGCCGATGCTCTAAGCATCTCTTCGTATGCTGCGGCTCAGGGAACTCCCCTGCTGTTAACCGATACCGGGAGTGCACCCGAAGTAACCTTGGATGCTCTTAAAGACCTGGGTGTTGAGAAAATCACCCTGATCGGCGGCGAAGGCGTCATCCTTCCTGCCGTTAAAGCTCAACTGGAAGAACAAGGTTATACCGTTAATCGTCTTGCCGGCTTAGACCGTTATGCAACCAATCTACAGGTCTTGAATACGATGGATTATAATTCGGAGGCCATCTACATCGCGACAGGTGAAGATTTCCCGGATGCTTTGGCCGGAGCAGTGCTCGCTGCCCAGGACAATAACCCGATCGTCCTGGTGCCTAAGAAAGACATTTCTTCTGACGGCTTAAGCTATCTGGGAAGCAAGCGCACTGATGGAGCCTCCTTTACAATGCTTGGAGGGTATGGCGTGATCAGTTATGGTCTGGAAAGTACGATTCGCACCGGGTCAGTTAATCCGAGGGTTTCAGTGCAATATATTCAGGGCGGCTCTTACGAATCGAATCTCAAGGAGATCAACTTTATGCCGGGCAATGCCACAGATTCTGTCGATTATGTGGCCCCACACTGGTATAACTTAACACATATTCCTGCCGGGCAGACCGTTGCACCCGGAACCTTCAACGGCCCCTGGGAGCGCAATTCCGTCAACTATACCCAGTTGGTTAAGGCGGCTCATGCCCGCGGCATGAAGGTGCTGCCAAATATTTTCGGAGACTGGAATGCGAAAGGCATAGCAACTATGGATTCCGTCCTTAAAGATGCCGACTCCCGACAAGCGCTAATTAGTAACATCCAAATTATGTTGAAGGAAATCAATGCAGATGGTGTGGTTATCGATTTTGAAGCAATGAGTGATGATTCAGGCCCAGCCCTCACTCAATTTATGAAAGAGCTCTATACCGTACTTCATGCCCAAAACAAAATTGTCATTCAGGCTGTTCCGGCCCGCACCAAAGCGACAGACTGGAATCAGGAATTCAATTATCATGACCTTTCACAATATGTGGATTTCCTGAACATCATGACTTATGATTTAAGCACCTCCGTTCCCGGCCCGATTGCCTCGGTGGAGTGGGATAAACGGGTTCTCGATTTCGCCAAGAGTCAGAATGTCGATATGAGTAAAGTCCTGCTGGGCGTTCCCTATTATGGCCGGGATTGGACTCAGACCGGGGATAATACCTGGACACCGAATTCTGTGGGGCTATACACCGCCCGGGATTTGATCCGGGATTACAATGCACCCCTGAACCGTGAAACATGTGCTGGCGACACCGTGGGTGTTCCGAACTTCACCTATACTGATACGGCAGGCAAGCTGCACAAGGTCTACTTCGAAGATCCTCTCAGCCTGGATGCCAAGCTCTCTTTAATGAGCGAATACGGACTGGGCGGCATGGGGGCTTGGTCCCTCTACTGGATGACCGAGGAAACCGCCAAGGAAATCTTCCCGCTGCTTCAGCGCCATCTGAGATAAGCGTTTAAGCCGAAGCACCCAGCAGGTCAATTATTAGTACCTGCTGGGTGCTTTCTTTTTACAAGAGCCATTCATAATTGCGCTTACCGTAAATAATACGTCGGATCTGCACAATATCAGATTTAATTACAAAGAACACGATATAGATCCTTTAAATCACTCTTTGCATGAGAGTATATTTTTATTTTATACTTGCCCATGCACGCTATCCCTCAATTGCCTTGCGACTTCAAAAAAATCCTCACCCTCTGATCCATTTGCTATTTCTTCCTCCGCCTCAGCAAACTTTGCATACAGGCTTATGAGCGCTTGTTGCCGTTCGTAGGTTTCAACGCTCATCACAACCATATCACCGACACCGTTTTTCGTAATAAAAACCGGCTCTCGAGATGTGCGGCAAAAATCAGAAATTTCATTCGCATTATTTCTTAAATCAGAAATCGGTCTAATACTCGGCATACGAACCTCTCCTTATCCATATACTTATAGTTAAATTATATCAAAATTTTGAGAGTATGATCAATAATATTATTGACCGGTTGAATGAAATCAACCGGTCAATTTTTTTCAAGCCTAAAGCTACCCTAATCTGCCCGAGAAAATGAGGAACCCGAAAAAGACAAAATGAGCAGTAATAACGATCTCCGCGATACTCCACAACCATCCTTGACCCCAGAACCGCCTGCTTTTATTCTTGCGTTCCAGCCAGTCGAATCCGATCATGAGTGCGGCATGATAGAAGCCGTAAACGATATAGTTCAACTGAGTCCCATGCCAAACCCCCATAATCCCAAACAGGAGGAGATATCCGAGATACGCTGAAGTGTAGCGGTTCTTAAAACGCTTCTTCTTGGCGGAATCCAAAACAAAGCGCATATAGATATAGTCTCTGAACCAAAAGGATAATGACATATGCCAGCGGTTCCAGAAGTCCTTGATATTCCTGGCGAGAAAGGGTTGATTGAAGTTCTGAGGGGTCTTAACCCCCAGCAGATAGCCGGTACCCACGGCAAAGGCACTGTATCCGGCAAAGTCGAAGAAAAGATAAAAGCTGTAAGCATACATATATTTTACCGTCGCGGCAATTCCCGTTGCTTCACTTAGAGGGGCAAGGGCATAGCGGTTGATCAGGTAAGCCACGATAAACTTGTAGAACAGGCCCCGGAAAATCAGATGAATCCCTTCGCCCAACAATTCTGTATAGGCTTTCCTGGCAAGGGGCTTATGCAAGTCCTCCAAAAAACGCCGATAGCGATCAATAGGCCCGGATGCCAGGGTCGGAAAGAACAGCACATAAAGGGTGAAGTCCGGGAGCTTTATTTCTTTAATCAGCCCGTCACGGATTTCAATCACCGTTCCGACGATGCGGAATGTCAGGTAGGAAATCCCCAAGAAGCCAATGGGCGTGTTCCATATCCCCGTGGCACTCAGATAAGGGTTCAGCTTCACCAGGACAAGGGGCAGAATACTCCCGGCCACTGCCATAAAATAGACCGGCTGGAACAGCTTAGAGTCCTTGGCCCGTTCGCTCTGTTTAAATGCCAGAAAACCCCGGATCAGAATATATCCCCAAAGGAAAAAAGCGAGCACCTGGACCAGGCTGATCAGTGGCTTATAGACGATCCACAGCATCCCCAGGGTGGAAAGAAGCAGCCACATGGCCCGAATCCGTCCGTTGATCCCTAACAAGCCCAGTAAGACTGCAGGAGCCAAAGGGATGAGCAGCAAGGCAAAGAAGGAAAAATTCTCATATGGAATCATTGCACCCTCCCGAGAAGAGCCCGCCGGTCCACTTTACCGTTTGAGGTCATGGGCATAGCCTGCACGAAAGTAAAGCGTCTCGGAATCATGTATTCCGGGAGAGTCTTTCTCAGCCCTGCCTTCAGGTCCTGAGCTGCTGAAAATTCATCATTCATAATCTCTTGAGTGGTTAAAAAAGCATGTAAGTACTCGACCTTGCCGCGCTTTTCGATGGGGAGCACTACCGCATTTTCCACTCCGGGGAGTAGGCGAAGATTCTCTTCGATATCACCAAGCTCTATTCTGTAACCATGGAGCTTAACCTGAAAATCCAGGCGGCCAAAGAAAAAGAGCTGATCTTCTTTAAACATTCCCGCATCCCCTGTGCGGTAGGCTTGCCACTGGGTTCCGTGTTCATCGGCCCAGGAAAAAAAGGACTTTGCAGTTTGCTCCGGATTATTCAAATAGCCGATGCTGACATTGGGACCTGCGATCACAATCTCTCCCCGTTCACCTATGGGTAAACTTTGAGGTGCCCGCGATTCCCGGATTGCTAAATTCAAGTCCTCACTATCACAGATCAGTATCTGAGCATCCGGCTTGACTTGTCCCACCGGCAGAGGGTTATGGGCCTTCAGAATCTCCGGCGTGACGGTCACTGTGGTCACGGCCACGGTAGCCTCTGTAGGCCCATAGAGATTCTCTACTTTTGCTTTGGGGAATCGTTCAATCAGCTTGGCTGCCGTGTCGTGAAGCAAAATCTCGCCGCAGAAGAGAAAATGCTTCAGTTCAGGCAAGAGGTCGGAATTAAAGTTTTTATCCATCAGGCAGATTTCCGCAAAAGACGGGGTGGAGACCCAGATCGTCAGATTTGAACGGGCAAAGGATTGGAAAGCTTCCCGAAGATTGGCGATTTCTCCTTTGTCAATGCTCCAAAGGGTTCCCCCATTGCTTAAAGACATATACAAATCCATAACTGAAAGGTCAAAAGAAAAGGGTGCCTGATTCAGAAAAACTTCCTGCTTCCGGGTCGGACTATAGGCTGTGTTGACCCAGTTCAGATAGCTCTCCAGGGCATTCAGAGTGATCTGAACCCCTTTTGGGGTCCCGGTACTGCCTGATGTGTAAATGATATAATAGACATCCTCAGGCCCTACCTGCCACTCTATAGCAGGAATCTGGGAATTATCACCAGCTGAGAGAAGCCCTGCCGGGTTAGGCAAAGCCAGCTTATCTTGAATAAGTAAGCCGGTATTTCTTAATTCCTCCGGAACCTCCAGTGGGGACAGCAGCAGCTTAGCTCCTGATGCGGCAATAATCTGCTGGACTCTTTCCAGGGGAACTGAGGTATCCACCGGAATATAAGGATGCCCGGACTTAATGCTCGCCAGAAAGGCGATGATCATTTCATTCTCTTTATGTCCATAGACAACAATCGGCGAGCGGGCTTCCCGCTCTCTCTCCAAATTATCATGGATCCATACAGCCAAAGCGTCGGAATACCCTTTAAGATCTCCATAGGTCAGGCTGTTTTCTCTGCTTTGATGGGCCACACGCTCCGGGCACTCGATTGCCCATTGATCAATAATTTCTCTTAACATCGGCATCTCCACTCGCTTAGAAGTTACTATAGATAAACGGTGCAGCTGTCTGCTGTTTTTGAACATAATACAGAATAAAAAGGGCCAGTAATACCAGGTAATAATAAGCTGCCCGTCCAACCCAGCGCGTAACCGGGCGGGATGCTTCAGCTCCCTTCATGATAAAACTCGTCCAGCGCTTCATTAACATAGACCCATCCTTTCCAGCCCAGATGCATGATATCCTGCAAGAAATACGGTTCATATTCATGAGCCGAAAAGTCGGCTATTTCAAAGCCACTCTTCTGAATCATCTCGCTTACCTTTTGGTAGTACTCTGTTCGTGCTTGCTGAGGAAAGGCTATGTAGTCATACCATCTGCCATTGGTTGGAACAATAATAAAGAGTGCCTCTGCCTCCCGCTCTTGAAGGACATCCAGCAATATCTGCAAATCCTGATATTCCACAGAAGGATAGTAACTGTCTCCTTCCGACGACCCCTTGTACTTCTTAACCTCGGGTGCAATAAAGGTTGTATAGTAAGAATCCATGACATAAAACGAATT
>Ga0366808_1073_pt2 | contig 13142 bp, 12 predicted proteins | sample TotcelN113001M13_FD_207020 | JGI IMG/M metagenome (GOLD analysis project Ga0366808, IMG submission 207020) | Enriched cells from coal bed in the Powder River Basin, Montana, United States - Total cells N11 rep3 HSBNCT.N11.300.1.M13 ... | reverse complement strand
CGCTCATTTCTGCTCAATGTGCGGCCCGAAGTTTTGTTCGATGAAAATTTCGCAGGAAGTGCGCGAATTTGCCGCCAAGAAGGGCATTTCGGAAATTCAGGCTCTAAAAGAAGGCATGGCGGAAAGGTCGGTCGAGTTCGTCAAGACCGGTTCGGAAATTTATCACAAGCAATAAGTCATGACGATTCAGATCGAACTGAACGGGGCGGCACATAGCGTCGCCAAGGGCCACAGCCTGCACGAGCTGATCGAGTCGCTTCAACTGACGGGCCAGGCGCTCGCGGTTGCGGTAAACAGGCAGATCGTGTCGCGTCACATGTGGCCGCAGAAGGTGCTGGAACCCAACGATCGCGTCGACATCGTGCGCGCGATCGGCGGGGGCTGAACGTGTTGTCGCAGGGCAGCAGTTTATTTTTCGAAGTAGAATTATTCTGCCCTGAACAAGACTTATTACGAGGAATTAATCCATGACGATCGAAATCGTGGTGAACGGGGAGGCTTGCAGTCTCCCCAAAGAGCACAGCTTGCAAGACTTGATCGAAACGCTCGGCTTGTCAGGCAAGGCGGTACTGATATCGGTCAATTTGCAGTTGGTGTCTCACCGCCAGTGGCGGCAACGACAACTGCAGCCGCAGGATCGGGTGGATATTGTGCATGCGATCGGCGCTGGCTGAATCGTTCAACAAGTGAATGGTAACGGTGCGCTTGCGTCGTTATCGTTTTCTTCTGCAAGAAATTAACCAAGCAAACAAAGGAAAAGAAATGAGTTCGCAAGACCATACTTTGACCATTGCCGGAAAAACCTACCGCTCACGCCTTTTGGTCGGCAGCGGCAAATACGCCAGCCTCGATCAGACGCGCGAGGCAACCGAAGCCAGCGGCTCTGAGATCATTACCGTAGCGATTCGCCGCGTCAACATTGGACAGGATCCGAACGCACCGAACCTGCTTGACGCGGTTCCTCCCTCGAAATATACGATCCTGCCGAACACGGCGGGTTGCTACAACGCCGAGGATGCGATCTACACGCTGCAGTTGGCACGCGAACTGCTGAATGGTCACAAGCTGGTCAAGCTGGAAGTTCTGGGCGACGAAAAAACCTTGTTCCCGAATATGCCGGAAACGCTGAAAGCGGCTGAAATCCTGGTTAAGGACGGGTTCGACGTGATGGTTTACTGCAGCGACGACCCGATTCAGGCGCGCATGCTGGAAGACCTCGGCTGCAGCGCCGTAATGCCGCTGGCTTCATTGATCGGGTCCGGTATGGGCATCCTGAATCCGTGGAATCTGTCTCTGATTATCGAACAGGCCAAGGTGCCGGTTATCGTCGATGCCGGAGTTGGCACTGCGTCCGATGCGGCGATCGCGATGGAACTCGGCTGTGATGGCGTACTGATGAACACAGCTATCGCCGGCGCGCAGAATCCGATTCGCATGGCGCGAGCCATGAAACTGGCAATCGAGGCTGGCCGCGAAGCTTACCTGGCAGGTCGTATTCCCAGGAAATTTGCTGCCTCTCCGTCGTCGCCGATGGCTGGCCGCATAGCGTAAATGCACCTGTTGCCAAAGCGAAATAATTTCTATGCTTTTCAGGCCGCAGCCTTATGAAAGTTGAGCTGGCAGAGCAAGTGCCGGTGCGTCCCTGCGTACTTGTTTTCGCCGGACTCGACCCGAGTGGCGGCGCAGGCATTCAGGCCGATATCGAGGCAATAGGCGCAATTGGCGCGCACGCGCTGCCCATTGTCACGGCGTTGACGGTTCAGGATAACGACCGCGTCTTTGCTGTCAATCCGGTCGAGGCAACTATTTTGCAGCACCAGGCAAACGTGCTGACAGACAAGATTCGAATTGCCGCAGTCAAGATTGGCATTGTCGGCAACCGTGCCAATGCCGAGGCGATAGCCGGCGTTATCCAGGGGTTGCGCCAGCGCCAGCCGGAACTGCCGGTCGTGCTTGACACTGTTCTCGGCAGCGGCCATGGTTATGCGTTGGCCGAGGGCGGCCCGGAGCAGGCGCTTGCTTCGCTTATCGCGCTGGCGACGCTTATCGCGCCAAATCTGCCGGAGGCTGCGCGTCTTTGCGCAGGGGTACATGGTGTTGAAAAGCAGGCTCGGCACCTGCTTTCGCTGGGTAGCGCAAACGTTCTGATCAAAGGCGGGCACGGCGGAGGGAATACTGTCGTTAACCGCTGGTTTGCGCAGGGTGAAACACACTCGTGGAACTGGCCCCGGCTGCAAGGGGAGTTCCACGGTAGCGGCTGCACGCTCGCCTCTGCGATTGCCGGACTTCTGGCGCAAGGAATGACTATGCGTTCGGCGCTGGAAAGGGCGCAAGCATTCTGTCAGCATGCGCTCGCGTCCTCGTACGCCATCGCGCCGGGGCAGAGGGTGCCGAATCGCAGATACGAGAAGTAAGGCAGCAGTCGCGGGCCGCGCATCAGTTTTTGAAAGCGCACGACAGTGCAACGGCATGGGCAGCAGGTAGAGGCGGATGCCCCGAAATGTAACCAAACAGAATGGATAAAGGAAAGAAATGAAAGGACTCTACATTGTCACACCCGACTGGGACGACACCGCCAGATTACTGGACGTGACAGAAAAGGCGCTCCAAGGAGGGGCCGTCATGGTGCAGTATCGCCACAAGTCCGCCACGCACGAGCAGCGCCGCGAACAGGCGAAAGTGCTTCAGGCATTATGCCGGCGCTACGGCAAGCCGTTTATCATCAACGATTTCATCGACCTGTGCCTGGAACTCGATACGGACGGCATTCACGTCGGCGAAAGCGACGAAGCGGTTGCCGTCGTGCGCGCCAAGGTCGGACCATCGAAGATCGTCGGCGCGTCGTGCTACGGGAATATGGATCTGGTGCGCAAGGCCTACCAGGCTGGCGCCAGCTATGTTGCGTTCGGGGGCTTCTACCCTTCGCGCATCAAGAAATATCCGGTAACCACCGAACTCGACATCGTTGCGCAGATGAAGAAGGAAATCCCGTCATTGCCCAGCGTTGCCATCGGCGGCATCACTCTGGAAAACGCAGTGCCGCTGGTGAGCCAGGGCGTGGACATGATCTCGGTGATCAGCAGCGTGTACTTTGCCGAAAACCCCGAAGAGGCAGCGCGCGCATTTTCAAGACTTTTTGAAAAAGCGTAAAGATCCTGGAAAGCGGGAGCGGAGGCATGGTTTTCCGCCCGTTTTCTTCAGCCTATTGCAAGAAACCGCCCAGCATCGATTTCGCTTGCGATATGAGATCGTCCTGGTTCCCGGGTACATGACCTTCAGGCGTGAGCCGGTTGATCAGTTCCGGCAGAAGCTGCGCGATGCCGGAACTGACCTGTTCGCCGGACATGCCGAGCTGCGATGCGATGTTCCCGACTTGCCCTGCTCCGAACACGTTCTGCACGTCTTCTCCGGAAATTTCTTCATTAGGCCCGGTGCTCACCCATGAATCAGCCTGGCGTCCCATGCCGTGTTGCTGGAACAGGTCAAGCACGCCGCTGATTCCGCCCATTTGCTGGACCAGTCCCAACACCGCATTCAGCATTTTCCCGCTTTGCTGCTGATTGCCTCCTGTCAGCCCGCTCACCAGGCCCGTCAGCGGATTTTGCGCTTGTTGCTGGTTTGATCCCGCAGCATTGCCGAGCATGTCGTCAAGAAGTCCCATTGCTTTCTCCTGTTGAATGTGAATTCGGCCTGCAAAATTACGGTTTGACCACTCGATTTTCAATTTGGTTCATCATCTGAACGCGTATCCACGATGGCATGCTTGCGCGCACGTTCGCGTCCCGTTTGCGAGATAATGATGGTATGCAAAAACTTCTTCACAATCTCAATCCCGAACAGCTTGCCGCCGTTACTCTTCCTTCCCAATCCGCGCTGATTCTCGCGGGCGCGGGCTCCGGCAAGACGCGCGTGCTGACTACGCGCATCGCATGGCTGATTCAGACCGGGCAGATTTCGCCGATGGGTGTGCTGGCAGTAACGTTCACTAACAAGGCCGCCAAGGAAATGATGGCGAGGCTTTCGGCCATGCTGCCGGTAAACCCTCGGGGTATGTGGATTGGCACCTTTCATGGCCTGTGCAATCGCTTGCTGCGCGCTCACTATCGAGAAGCGGCTCTGCCGCAAACGTTTCAGATTCTCGATATCCAGGATCAGTTATCGTCGATCAAGCGCATGATGAAGGCGCACAATATCGATGACGAGAAATATCCGCCGCGCAACCTGATGCATTTTATTAATAGCGCGAAAGAGCATGGGCAGCGCGCGTCCAAGGTCGATGCAAGCGATGACTACAACCGCCGCTTCGTCGAGCTTTACCAGATATACGAAATCCAGTGCCAGCGGGAAGGGGTGGTCGATTTCGCCGAATTGCTGCTGCGCAGTTATGAACTGATGATGCACAACCAGCCCCTGCGCGAGCATTACCAAGGGCGCTTCAAGCATATTCTCGTGGACGAGTTTCAGGACACCAACGACCTTCAGTATCAGTGGCTGAAGCTGATAGCAGGCAGGAATGCGGCAGTATTTGCGGTTGGCGACGACGATCAGAGCATTTATGCGTTTCGCGGTGCGAACGTCGGCAACATGGCAGCGTTCGAGCGCGAATTCGAAGTGGACAACCTGATCCGCCTGGAGCAGAACTATCGCTCGCACGGATTCATACTCGATGCCGCCAATACCTTGATCGCGAACAACAGCAAGCGGCTCGGGAAAAACCTTCGCACCGACGCCGGACACGGCGAGCAGTTGCGCGTCTATGAGTCGTCGTCCGATTTGCAGGAGGCGCAGTGGATCATCGAGGAGGCCAAGAGCCTGATCGGAGAAGGCATGCTGCGTAGCGAAATCGCAGTGCTGTACCGCTCGAATGCGCAGTCGCGCGTAATTGAGCATGCGCTTTTCGGCGCTGGTATTCCTTATCGGGTTTATGGCGGGCTGCGCTTTTTCGAACGCGCCGAGATCAAGCATACGATTGCCTATCTGCTTCTGATGGATAATCCGCACAACGATTCGGCTTTCTTGCGTGTCGTAAACTTCCCGGCGCGCGGCATCGGCGCCCGTTCGATGGAGCAGTTGCAGGACGCAGCCCGGCAGTACGATATTTCACTGTATGCGGCCGTTCCCTACATGACGGGCAAGGCGGGCTCGGCGCTCGGCGCCTTCGTTCGGATGATCGAGGGCGCGCGCTTTGAAACGCAGCAGATGCCGCTTCCGCAAATGGTGCAAACCGTGATCGAGAGAAGCGGCTTGCTGGCGCATTTCCAGAATGAGAAAGAAGGTGCTGACCGGGTCGAAAATCTGGAACAACTGGTCAGCGCTGCGACCCTGTTCATGTCGGAGGAAGGGTTCGACCCGGAGGCTCCGGCGCTGTTCGGTCCGCAGGCTCAGGTCGCGGCAGGCATTGCCATAGGCGACGATGAAAGCATGCAAATTCTCGATGCGGATGCGCCAATGACATTGATAATGTCGCCGTTGTCGGCCTTTCTGTCGCACGCGTCGCTCGAGGCGGGCGACAATCAGGCGCTGGAGGGACAGGATGCGCTGCAATTGATGACTGTGCATTCGGCCAAGGGGCTGGAATTCGAGGCGGTATTCATAACCGGTCTTGAAGAAGGTCTTTTCCCGCACGAAAACAGCGCCAAGGAAGAAGGAGGACTCGAGGAAGAGCGCCGCCTGATGTACGTGGCGATCACTCGCGCGAAAAAACGCCTTTACCTGAGTCATTCGCAGACGCGCATGTTGCATGGCCAGTTGCGCTATAACGTGAAGTCTCGTTTTTATAACGAGTTGCCCGAAGACGCGCTGAAATGGCTGTCCTCAAAGAAACAGTCACAGTGGTTCGGTCATGGTCAACCGGTGGCGAACTTCGCCCCATCGGCAAAACCGGAGGCTCTCGCGCGTAGCGTCAGCGAAAAAAGCAGCGGCTGGCGGATTGGCGAGACGGTCTATCACAAGAAATTTGGCGAAGGCGTGATCGTCAATATCGAAGGCGGCGGCGCCAACTCGCGCGCCAACATCAATTTCGGCCGGCAAGGAATGAAATTGCTGGATCTGAGCGTGGCGAAGCTGGAGAGGAATGCGGAATCGCTGTCTTAATGAGAATTGGCCCCATTAAGTGATCCAGATGAGCTTTGCCTATGCAACGTTGCCTGTAATCCGTCTAATCGGCGATGGGCCGGCAGTGTTTTGCCAGAACCCCTAGCGTTTAGACATCATATTACTACATGAGCTAATTATAACGCCAACTTTAATATTCGCCCGTGATCTCGTCCTTTATAATGTACCCTTTGCAAAAAATCATACCCAATCATGGAATTAGCTAAGTCTTTCGAGCCCGCCGACGTTGAAAAATTCTGGCGCACCGAATGGGAACAGCGCGGATATTTCCGCGCAACGATGAACGAGGGCAAGCCTTCATTCTCGATTCAGTTGCCGCCACCGAACGTGACCGGCACCCTGCACATGGGTCATGCCTTCAACCAGACCATCATGGACGGGCTGACCCGCTATTACAGAATGCGCGGCTTCAACACGGCCTGGATTCCCGGCACCGACCATGCAGGCATTGCGACGCAAATCGTCGTTGAACGCCAACTCGACGCGCAAAATATTTCGCGCCACGACCTCGGACGCCAGAAATTTCTTGAAAAAGTATGGGAATGGAAGGAAAAATCCGGATCGAGCATCACCGGCCAGATGCGCCGCCTGGGCGCGTCGGCCGACTGGGAGCGCGAGTACTTCACCATGGACGCGGATCGCTCGAAGGTTGTAACCGACGTATTCGTGCGTCTGTTCGAGCAGGGCCTGATCTATCGCGGCAAGCGCCTGGTCAACTGGGATCCCGTGCTGGGCACGGCGGTTTCCGATCTGGAAGTGGTATCGGAAGAAGAAAACGGCTCGATGTGGCACATCCGTTATCCGCTCGCCGACGGCTCGGGCAGCATGGTGGTGGCCACTACGCGGCCGGAGACCATGCTGGGCGACACCGCAGTTGCCGTCGATCCAACAGACGAACGCTATCAGCACCTGATCGGCAAGATGCTGATCTTGCCGCTTTGTAACCGTGAAATCCCCATCATTGCGGACGACTATGTAGACAAGGAGTTTGGCACCGGCTGCGTCAAGATCACCCCGGCGCACGACTTTAACGACTACCAGGTCGGCCAACGCCACAATCTGGAACAGATCAATATCCTGACGCTGGATGCGAAGATCAACGACAATGCGCCGGAAGCCTACCGCGGCCTGGATCGCTTCGCTGCACGCAAAAAAATCGTAGCCGATCTTGACGCGCAGGGTCTGCTCGAGTCCGTTCAGCCCCACAAGCTGATGGTGCCGCGCGGCGACCGCACCAACGTCGTAATCGAACCCATGCTGACCGACCAGTGGTTTGTCGCCATGAGCAAGCCTGCTCCCGAGGGCACATTCTTCCCGGGCAAGTCGATCGCTGAAGTTGCGCTTGAGAAGGTCGCAAGCGGCGAGGTTAAATTCGTACCTGAAAACTGGACCAACACCTACAACCAGTGGCTGAACAACATACAGGATTGGTGCATCTCGCGTCAACTCTGGTGGGGCCACCAGATTCCGGCCTGGTATGATGACGAAGGGAATATTTACGTAGCCAAGACCGAAGCGGAAGCTCAATCGCAGGCCGGCGGCAAAACCCTTCGCCGCGACGAGGATGTGCTCGACACATGGTTCTCATCAGCCCTGGTTCCTTTCTCGACGCTCGGCTGGCCGGAGGAAACCCCGGAATACAGGATGTTCCTGCCATCTTCGGTCCTGGTAACCGGCTTCGACATTATTTTCTTCTGGGTCGCGCGCATGGTCATGATGACTGCGCACTTTACCGGCAAGGTTCCGTTCAACGCTGTTTATGTGCACGGGCTGGTACGCGATGCGAGCGGACAGAAAATGTCGAAATCCAAGGGAAACACGCTCGACCCGATTGATCTGATCGACGGGGTGGATGTCGAAACTCTGGTGAAGCAGCGCACTACCGGGCTGATGAACCCGAAACAGGCGGAGGCAATCGCGAAAACGACGCGGCGCGACTATGGCAAGGGCATTCCCGCGTTTGGCACCGACGCGCTGCGGTTCACGATGGCCAGCTACGCATCGCTCGGACGCAACATCAACTTCGACCTGAACCGCTGCGAAGGCTACCGCAACTTCTGCAACAAACTGTGGAATGCAACCCGGTTCGTGCTGATGAACACGCAAGGCTTCGACTGCGGCTTCGCTGAAGATGAGTCATGCAGCTGCGCGCCGGGCGGAACACTTGATTTTTCGCAGGCAGACCGCTGGATCGTTTCGGAATTCCAGCGCGCCGCCGCCGAGGTTGAAAAGGGCTTCGCCGAGTATCGCTTCGACAACATCGCCTCCGCCATTTACCAGTTTGTCTGGGATGAATACTGCGACTGGTACGTGGAAATCGCGAAAGTGCAGATCCAGAACGGCAATGAGGCGCAACAACGCGCCACGCGCCGCACGCTCTTGCGCGTGCTGGAACAGATACTGCGTCTTGCGCATCCGGTAATCCCCTTCATCACCGAAGAGTTGTGGCAAACCGTGGCGCCGCTGACCGACAGGAAACCGAAGCCGGAAGGCGATAGCATCATGGTGCAGGAGTATCCGTTGCCCCAGACGGACAAGATCGACGAACAGGCCGACGCCTGGATGACTCAATGCAAGGCGATGACGGATGCCTGCCGCACATTGCGCGGCGAGATGCAGTTGTCGCCGGCGCAACGCGTGCCGCTTTTCGTCGAGGCTTCCGATTCGTTCGACAAGACGCGCGTGCAGTCTTTCGCGGCTATCCTGCAGACGTTGGGCAAGCTGTCCGAAGTGCAGGTTATGGATGCGCTGCCGCAGTCGCCCGCGCCGGTTTCGGTCGTCGGAACGTCCAAACTGATGCTGAAAGTGGAAATTGACGTGGCCGCCGAAAGCGAACGCCTGTTGAAGGAAATTGCGCGACTGCAAGGCGAGATACAGAAGATCGAAGCCAAGCTTGGCAATGAAAGCTTCGTATCCAGGGCGCCGGAGAAAGTCGTCGCGCAGGAGCGCGAGCGGCTTGCCAACTTCATTGCAACGCGCGAAAAGGTCGGGGAACAGGTCGCAAAGCTTCAAGCGGCATAGAGCCGGCGCAACCTTAATCACGGTTGCGCCGACGGATGATCGGCATGCCTCTGAATAAACCTTGCTGAATCCGCATGCAGGCGGTTAATGCAATGCTGCCCGCCTATAGCCGTCTTGGCAATTCGCTCTTCAGCAAAAAGATCACTCGCTGAAGGAAACCGTCAACCCGGACATCTGCAATCCGGAAAAGGCGGTCTGCCAAGTCTGGCCTGAGGAAATCGGATAGGCGTCGGTCCACGAACCCGTAGTGATTATTTCTCCGGCCATTAGCGGCGAAAACAGCGTCTGTCCCTGGAGTGTCCGATGAAGATGCCATAACGCGTGCAAAGGGCTGTTCAGCACTTCACTACCGAAACCGGCAGCAAGCAAGCGACCGTCGCAAGAAAGGGATACATTCGAGCTTGCCATCATTACCGACAGGTTCTTGCGAGTGGCCTCGGATACGATTTTCGGCTCTCCGATGACCAGGGCGCCATGCAACCCGAACGCGGCGACCGCGTCGGCCGCCTCAACTCTCCACTCCGGGAATATGCTGCTTTTGATTTCAACGCCATGAGCCATCCATTCTATGCAATCGGCCAGATGGTCGACGGTTATGTCTGCTGCAGGCGCCCGTCTCAGCTTGAACACGATTTCCGGTTCAATTCGAGGCTGCTGCATTCCCTGCAAACTTAAAGCGGTGATATTGTCTTCGGCATAATGCACGGTCTTGTCGAAGATATAGGCCCAGGTCGGCGCGGAAGGGGTTGCCTCCGTCTCAACGTTGGGCCTGATGAGGTTACTTGCAAAACTGATCTTGCGGCCGACCGGCACTTCGCCTTCGGCAATACGAATATCGAGTATGCGCCTGGCGATCTCGTACCCTTCATCGAGCGTCAGCGCGTAGCGCGAAGACAGCGGCGGAATCAGTTTCCCGTGAGTACGCGCATCAAGCAGTTGATGCGCGTAACGGTTGACCTGGGATGACATCAGCATGGCAATCTCGCGCGTGTGTTAAACATGGCTGTCCCATTTTGACAACGGCTTAACTTTACGGATGCGCGAAGATGGCGGATTGCGCAATGTCAATCCACTTGCCTAATTTTATGGCAGGGCGGGATAAAAAGGTTTGGGCGCGGTCCGGCAGACGCGAAGTGCCGGACAGGTAAACCTGTCTGTTATATTTTCCCGGCGTGGTCTTTTGCGAATTGCCACGCAGCGCGCCCGGACCGGGAACCTCTGAGCAAGGCCCATTGCAGTGCCTCGGCTCTTGCCGCTTCAATCCGACTTTCGTCGCAGCCGAAGGAGCGCAGCCAGTGAGACACGATTGCCAGATAGTCGTCCTGGCCAAACGGATAGAACGACAGCCATAGCCCGAATCTGTCGGAAAAAGAAATTTTTTCTTCCACTGTCTCGCCCGGATGCAGGTCGCCGTCCGCGCCTTGCATGTATCCCATGTTGTCGGACATGCGCTCAGGCATCAGGTGGCGCCGGTTCGAGGTAGCGTAAATCAGAACATTATCGGACTGCGTCGCAATGCTGCCGTCGAGCGCGACTTTCAGCGCCTTGTAACTGCCGTCGCCCTCCTCGAATGACAGGTCGTCGCAATATATGATGAAGCGCTTGTCCCGCTTCGCGACCATATCGACGATATCCATCAAATCGATCAGGTCGCTCTTGTCCACTTCGATCAGGCGCAGCCCATCCGGCGCGAACCGGTTCAGGCAAGCCTTGATCAGCGACGACTTGCCGGTTCCGCGCGCACCGGTCAGCAATACATTATTTGCCGGGCGGCCTTGCAGGAATTGCCGTGTGTTTTGTTCGAGCAGGTTCTTTTGCCGGTCAACATTGTACAGATCGGCGAATCCAATCCGCGACACATTCGCGACCGCCTGCAAATAACCTGACGCACCCGATTTTCCGTGCTTGCGCCACCGGAAAGCAGTCGATGCATTCCAGTCGACCTGAGGGATGGCCGCAGGCAGCAGGGTTTCCAATTGCGCCAGCATTGCTTCGGCTCGAGCCAGGAATGTTTCCAGCTGGGACATTTACGAGCGGTAGTCTGCGTTGATCGACACGTAATCGTGCGAAAGGTCGCACGTCCATATCGTAGCGGCTGCGTCACCACGCGCGAGGCTGATGCGCACGGTGATTTCGCTCTGCTTCATCACGCGCTGGCCGTCCTCTTCCGAATAGGCCGGATTGCGGCCGCCATTCTTTGCAACCAAGACGTCGTCCAGATACAGGTTCAGCCTGGTCACATCCAGATCGTCGACCCCGGCATAGCCTATGGCCGCCAATATCCGCCCGAGGTTCGGATCGGATGCGTAAAAAGCTGTCTTGACCAGCGGCGAGTGCGCCACCGAGTAGGCGATCTTGCGACACTCCTCGACAGTTTTCCCTTGCTCTACCGTGACGGTGATGAACTTGGTCGCGCCTTCGCCGTCGCGCACGATTTTTTGCGCCAGTTCCTGCGCCAAACTGGTTACAGCTCCCATCAATTGATCATATCCGGTCGAATCGGCATCCTTGATTCCGAGGTCTAATGCGCCGGTTGCTATCAGCATGAACGAGTCGTTGGTCGAGGTATCGCCGTCGATCGTGATGCAATTGAAGGATTTGTCCGCCACCTCCTTGACCATCCTGTCGAGCAGGGCTTGCGGAATCCTGGCATCGGTAGCCAAATAGCCGAGCATGGTCGCCATGTTCGGCTTGATCATGCCGGCGCCCTTGCTGATGCCGGTCATCGTGACCGTCTGACCGTTCACCGATAGCGTGCGCGAGGCCGCCTTCGGCAGCGTGTCGGTCGTCATGATCGACTCCGCGGCATTCAACCAGTTGTCCTCTTGCAGATTTGCCAGAGCAAGCGGGAGACCTGCAGTAATCCGATCCACGGGCAGCGATTCCAGTATGACGCCGGTCGAGTAAGGCAAAATCTGTGACGGCTCGCAACCAAGAAGGCCAGCCAGCATAGTGCAGGTTGCCATTGCGTCATGCAAGCCCGGCTCCCCTGTTCCCGCGTTGGCATTTCCCGTGTTGATCAGCAATGCGCAGATCGGCATCCCGGCTTCTTGCGTCTGTTTAAGATGCTCCTTGCAGACTTGAACCGGCGCAGCGCAAAATCGGTTCTGAGTGAATACGCCGGCGACCGTCGCTGTCGGAGCAAGCTCCATCACCAGCAGATCCTTGCGGTCCGGCTTGCGTATGCCCGCCTTGGCAAAACCAAGCTTGATGCCAGCGACGGGCTTCAAATCGGAAGCGACAATGGGAAAAAGATTGACGGCCATGTACGTTCTCTTATGGAAATTTCAGAAGGTGGTTAACAGGCAGTATTTGCAGCACTGCGCAGGCTGAAACCGCAATTGATCAGCGGAAAGAGCACGACGCCAGCCCTTGCCAAGCAGGGACGGCGTCGTGTTCGAACTCATGCCACACTTTCCGGTCAGTTGAATCGGTTTATTTCAACTTACCGTGGCACTGCTTGTATTTCTTTCCGCTGAGGCAGGGGCATGGATCGTTCCGCCCGACTTTGGGCAATGTATTGACGAGCGGCTCGGGCTTCGGCTCGGAAGCGTCCGGAGCCAGCAGCTCTTCCGGCTCCGCATCGGGCTGCATGGCTGCGTGCTGGTAATGCACGTTGGCCAATTGCGGCTGAGCCAATCGCTCTTCGGCAACCTCGATTTCCTCGCGCGACTGGATGCGCACCATCATCAAAGTGCGGGTAACATTGTTCTTGATCAGCTCCAGCATCTGACTGAAGAGCTCGAACGCTTCGCGCTTGTATTCCTGCTTCGGATTTTTTTGAGCATAGCCACGAAGATGGATGCCTTGACGTAGATGATCGAGCGCGGCCAGATGTTCGCGCCAGTGCGTATCGACGCTCTGCAACATCACGCTACGCTCAAATCCGGCGAAGGCGTCCTTGCCGACCAGGTCAATTTTAGCTTGGTACGATTCGTCGGCGGGCTCGAAAGACTTAGCTAATTCCATGATTGGGTATGATTTTTTGCAAAGGGTACATTATAAAG
>Ga0366808_1089_pt1 | contig 13321 bp, 14 predicted proteins | sample TotcelN113001M13_FD_207020 | JGI IMG/M metagenome (GOLD analysis project Ga0366808, IMG submission 207020) | Enriched cells from coal bed in the Powder River Basin, Montana, United States - Total cells N11 rep3 HSBNCT.N11.300.1.M13 ... | reverse complement strand
CGATCAGGCTGAGTGCGAAGAGGATGATCGGCGCGCCGAATATGGCCCGGAAGCCCAGGTCCTTGCGGCTCATGACGTCTTCTTCCGCTTGGCGAGCCAGAGGTAGAGGCCAGAGATCAGGATGACGATGGTGGCGATGTCCAGCAGCGCCCATAGGATCTTCAGACTCAGCCCGCCGTAATCGCCGAAATGCAGTGGTTGGGACAGGGACAGGGTCTTCACGTACCAGGGCATGGGCGCCACCGCCGCGAGTTCCCCTGTTCGTGCGTGGATCAGGGCGGGGGTGGTCATATGCATCGTCAGGGGCGTGTCGCCGTGGAAGAAGACGGCATAGTGCTGGTCCGTCGAATAGTCAGAACCGGGGAAAGCCACGAACTGCAACCTCATGCCGGGCAGAGCGGCCTGGGCGCGCTTCACTGCTGCATCGAGCGAGGCGCGTTCACCTACCGCGACAGGGGCGTCGTAGGCGGCGGTCAGTTCCTTCAGCGCCGTGTCCTTCCAGAAAGCGATGATGGGCGTCGCCAGAGTGTTGACCACGCCCGTCACGCCAACGACGAGAACCCAGGCTAGCGTCACCGCGCCTAGAAGGTTGTGATAATCCAGCCAGCGTGTACGCGCCGCCTTGGACGCCCGAACCGTGCCGAAGGGCAGGCGACGCATGAAGGGGGCGTAGAGCACGACGCCTGACACTAGGGCCGCAATGAGGAACAGACCCATGGCGCCCAGGAACAACATGCCGGGCAGGCCGAGGAACATGTCGGTGTGCAATTGGAGCAGGAACTCCATTACCGGGTGGCCGGCGACAGGCGGGGCGGCCTCGCCGCTGGTCTGGTCTATGGGCTGGAAGTTGTAGACGCCGGCCGGTCCCTTCGGATCGATGCTCGTCACGTTCACGACCGGGCGCTCCTCATCAAAGCTCATGAAGGCCGCGACGTCGCCGGGATGGCGCGACAAGGCGACCTCGAGCACCTGATCCAGGTTCAGTTTCGAACCGTCTGAGCGTGCTGGTTCCCACTGCTGATGCAACAGGACCTCCTCGATCTCGTGCGTGAACACCAGCGGCAGGCCTGTGATGCAGAGCATCAGCAGGAATACGGTCGAGATCAGGCTCGACCACTTGTGCACCCATGACCAGGCGCGGATGGTCCGCGTCCGCATGCGGTTCAGAACTCCGTGGAGATCGACAGTCGCAGGGTGCGGGGCGCGCCGAGCGTCAGATAGTTCGAGCCCGGATAGCCGCCGACCGCAACCCATTGATCCTCATCGGCCAGGTTCTCGACCCGCGCCCGCAGGGTCAGGGGCTGCCCGCCCGCCTCGAAGGCGTAGCGCACCCCGGCGTCGAACCGCGTCCAGGAGTCCAGCTCGATCGCATTGTCGGCGCTGGCGGGCTGGGTGCCGGTGTGGACTGCGCGGCCTTCCAGCGTCAGGCCGGCGAGGGCGGGGACATCCCACTCGACGTTCAGGTTGGCCTGGAATTCTGGCACGCCGATGGGCGACTTGCCGTCCAGCGACGCATCCAGCGCGCGCTTGATCTCGGCGTCCAGCCAGGTCGCGCCGCCGAGCAGCCGTAGGCCCATGACGGGCTCGCCGAAGACCGTCAGCTCGACGCCCCGGTTCTTCTGCTCACCGCCGGCGGAATAGAGGCGGTCGGCAGGGTCGAAAAGCTCGCTCGGCAAGGTGGTGGTGAAGGCGCTGAGCGTGCCGCCGAAGGCGCCGCCGTCGTATTTGACGCCGACCTCGGCCTGTTCGGCGCGGAAGGGCTCCAGCACCTCGCCCGCGTTTGCGACCGGCAGGTTGTTGATCACGCCCGGCGCGATTTTCCCGGGCAGCAGGGCCTCGGAATAGTTGGCGTACAGCGAGACCCTGTCGCTGGGCTTGTAGACAAGGGCGAAGACCGGCGTGACCGCATCGCTGGCGTACCCGCCGGTGCGAGCCGTGGTGTTGTAGTCGTAGGAGCGGGTGTCGATTTCCTGATAGCGGGCGCCGACCGTGGCCAGGACGCGGCCGTTCAGGAATGAGATCATGTCGGCCACGGCGAAGCTGGTCGTCTTGACCCGCCCGACGACGGTGGGATCGGTCAACGAACCGGCGATCAGGGCGTCGGCGGGCGGCGCAGGGACGAAGACCGGATCATATATGTAGCCGACGAAACCGGCGAAGTCGGAAAAGGCGTAGGAGTTGCTTTCGCGTGTCTGGACCTGGGCGGCGGAGGCGACCAGACGATGTCCGACCGGTCCGGTGTCAAAATCAGCGCGAACGCCGACGTCGGCTGAAAAGACCTGATCGCGCCGTCCGTTGTCGAAACGGTTGCTGCTCAGGCTTCCGTCGGCTTGCGCTGTCGGGTTGGCCAGGCTGTTACGCTCCTTGCCTTCGCGTCCGCCCACGGCCGCCCAGATCGTGATGGCGTCGGTCACGTCGAACTCGCCGCGCAGGGCGCCGAACAGCTGGGTTTCGTTGGTATAGGTCCAGGGCTGGGCGAAATTCTTGTCGGCGGACGGCGGCGTTGGAATGGAGCCGGCGGGCGTGACCTGCGGACGTGGCGCGTCGATGCGGTTGTCCTGCCATCCCAAGTCGCCGGAGAAGCGGGCGCGATCGCCGCGGCGATCCAGGCCGAGGCCCAGAACCGTCATGGCGCGGCCTTCGCCCTCGACCGAGCCTTCGCCCGCGCGGCTGGCCAGATTCAGACGCAGGCCCCAGGCGTCGCCCTCCCCAAAGCGGCGCGAAATATCCGCGGCGCCGTAGATCTCGTCGCCGCCTTCCCACCCGGCGGTCAGACGAGTCAGGGGCGCATTGCGCGCGCGCTTGGGCACAAGGTTGACCGCGCCGCCCACGCCGCTGCCGCCGGGCGCAGCGCCGTTCAGGAAGGCGGTCGCTCCCCGAAAGACCTCGACCCGCTCCACCAGCTCCGCTGCCACGTACTGGCGCGGCAGCACGCCGTAGAGGCCGTTATAGGTCATGTCGTCCGAGAAGACCGGGAAGCCGCGGATGATGTAGAGCTCCTGGAAGTTGCCGAAGCCCTTGGAGACGCGGACCGCCGGATCGTTCTGCAGCACGTCGGCAACGCTGCGGGCCTGCTGGTTTCGGACCAAGTCTTCGGTGAAGCTGGTCGAGGAGAAGGGCGTGTCCATGGTGTCCAGCGACCCGAATAAGCCGACCCGCCCCCCTGTAGCCACCTGACCCCCAGCATAGGCGGGGGGCAGGGAAACCTGCGATCCTGTTACGACGATGTCGGAAAGAGTTGTCGGTTCCTCTTGCTGCGCCCAGGTCGGCGAGGGGTTGGTCAAGGCCATACAGGAGACGGATGCCAGGAGGCCGAACAGGGAAGGGCGCATCGTCGCCTCGCACTCATGATAAGAATGCGTCGCAGTACGACTTGCGACCCCCTGTGGCAACCTGCGGGAGCGGATATGTAGCAGGGCGCGCTAGAAGGTCTGCTATCGGCGACCATGCAATGACCGCTGCTGGCGCATTGCCGAAATCACCGTGCCCCTGATCCTGACGACATGAGCCGCAACGGTTTGCTCCAGCAGGGATTATGGCGGGATGCGTGGCGAACTGAAGACCTACCAAACCAAGCGCCGGTTCGGCGAGACTCCCGAGCCCAAGGGCGCCAGGGGCGGGCGATCGACGGGCGCCTTTCGCTATCTAATCCAGCGTCATGCGGCGACGCGGCTACATTATGATTTCCGCATTGAGGCGGACGGGGTGCTGAAGTCCTGGGCCGTGACCAAGGCGCCGTCGCGCGACACGGCGGTCAAGCGACTTGCAGTGGAGGTCGAGGATCATCCGCTGGACTACGGCTCGTTCGAGGGCACGATACCCGAGGGCAACTATGGCGCCGGCACAGTGCAGATGTGGGACGTTGGCACATGGGAACCCCAGGAGCCGGACCTGGAGGCCGCCTGGGCCAAGGGGCAAATCAAAATGGTCCTTCACGGCGAGCGGCTGAAGGGCAAATGGGCGCTGATCCGGTTGAAGAATGATCGCGGCAAGCCGTCCAAGCGAAACAATTGGCTCCTGTTGAAGGAGAAGGACGACTTTGCGGTGGCAGGCGAGGGGGATGCCCTGGCCGAGATCGATGCCTCCGTAACCACGGGGCGCTCGCTGGCCGAGATCGCAGAGGGCGCCAAGGAAAGGACGTCGTCCAAGCCGACACCGCGAAAGGGGCCGGCCAAACCCAGGTCGTCGAAAGCGGCGCTGAAGGCGCAAAAGCCGCCACCATTTGCGCCGATCCAACTGTGCAAGGTGACGGACTATCCGCCGGGCGGAGTGGGCTGGTCGCATGAGATCAAGTTTGACGGCTATCGCATTCAGATCGGGATCGGTGGCGGTCGGGCGGTGCTGCGGACACGCAAGGGTCTGGACTGGAGTGACCGGTTCCCTGAGCTGGCGGCGGATGCCGCAACTTGGCCGGACGCAGTGATCGACGGTGAGTTGTGCGCGCTGGACGACGATCACATGCCTGATTTCGGGGCGCTCCAGGCCGCAATCTCGAACGAGAAGACCGGCAGCCTAGTCTACTTCGCTTTCGACCTGTTGTTCGAGGGCGCGGAGGATCTGCGCAAGTTGCCGCTCTCGCATCGCAAGGCGCGGCTACAAGCCTATATTGACCGGATCCCCAAACCAGCGGCGGGTCGGGTGCGTTACGTCGAGCACTTCGCCTCATCAGGGCAGGCCGTGCTCGAGAGCGCGTGCAGGATGGACCTAGAAGGTGTGATCTCCAAGAAGCTGGAAGCCCCGTATCACGCGGGGCGGTCCACGACCTGGCTGAAGTCCAAATGCCGTGGGCGCGACGAGGTAGTGATCGGCGGGTGGTCGTCGGAAGGGGGGACGCGGTTTCGCTCGCTGCTGGTCGGCGTGAAGGAAGAGAACGGCCTGCGCTATCTGGGACGCGTCGGGACCGGCTATGGCGAAGCGGTGACGAAGATGTTGGTGCCGGCGCTTAAGGGCGTGGCGACGGATAGTTCCCCGTTTTCAGGTCCGGGAGCGCCCAAAGCGGCTAGGGACATCCACTGGGTCAGGCCTGTGCTGGTCGCCGAGGTCGAGCATGGCGGATACACCGAGTCAGGGTCCCTGCGTCAGGCGGCGTTCAAAGGCTTGCGCGAAGACAAGACGGCCGCCGAGGTGACGCAGGCGCCGCAGGCTCCGACGCAGATGGGCGATGCGAAGAACGCGATGATGACGACGTGGTCGGCTGGAAAGCCGGGCAAGGTGATGGTCGCCGGGGTGACGATCTCAAGTCCCGACAAGGTGCTGTGGCCCGCCGTGGATGACCGGCCGGCGATCACCAAGGCCGATCTGGCGCGCTACTATGAAGCGGCGGCCAAGCGGATTCTGGCCCATGTGGCGGACCGGCCGACCTCGATCATTCGCGCGCCCGAAGGCATCGCCGGCGAGACCTTCTTCCAGCGTCACGCCATGCCGGGGTCGAACCCGCGCCTGAAGTTGATCGATGTCGAGGCCCGCACGCCCTATGTCGCCGCGGTCGATGTGGGCGGTCTGGTCGCGATCGCCCAGTCGGGCGGGCTGGAGTTGCATCCATGGGGCTGCGCGCCTGGCGAGCCGGAAACCCCGGACCAGATCACTTTCGACCTGGACCCAGACGAAGGGCTGAACTTCGCCAATGTAATCGCTGCCGCCAAGGTGGTGAAGGCGAAGGTCGAGGCGTTGGGCCTGACGGCCTTCGTCAAGACGACCGGGGGCAAGGGGCTGCACGTTGTCGTACCGATCAAGACGGACGCCCGCTCGCGTGTCACCTGGGACCAGAACAAGGCGTTCGCCAAGGCTGTAGCCGAACAGATCCGCGCTGAGGCGCCCGATCGGTTCACGACCACCTTGGCCAAGAAGGCGCGGGGCGGAAAGATCTTTATCGACTATCTGAGGAATGGACGGATGGCGACGGCGGTCGCGCCTTGGTCGCCGCGCGCCCGACCGGGGGCGGGGGTCGCGTTCCCCCTCTCATGGGCGCAGGTCAAGGCCGGGTTGGATCCGGCTGCATTCAACCTTTGGACTTATGGGGCTTTGCTGAAGAAGCCCGATCCATGGGCGAACTTCCGCGCCTCGGCGGTTAGCCTGAAGTCGGCGCTGAAAGCGATGGGGGTCTAGGCGGCGGCCGTTTTCCTTGCTGCAACTTGGTTCTTGAGCCTGACCGACTCGGCTAAAGCGCTATCATGACCCCAGACAAGCTCGCGGAAGCGTTAGACGCCGTGGCGGCGGCAGCAGGCCCAAAACCGGACCTGATGCCGGGCCTGATTACAGTGAAGGACATCGAGTGGGTCCCAACCTTTTATGTCCTCAAGGAAGAGTGTCGAACCCTGGACGACGGCGTCCGACATCGGAACATCAAGATTGCGATCTCCTCCACGCTGGAAACCCGGGTGCTGACGCGGGCGGATGCGGGCGAACGCGGGGAGCCCTATCGCGATCTGACGCCTCGTAGCTGAGCGTTCGGGCGAGCGTCACTGGGGCGGCGGCGCGCTCGATCCCTCTTGCCCGCCCTGATCGACCTGTTGCGTAGGTGTCTGGGCGACACCTGCTTGTTGGGTCACCCCCGGATTGGAGGCGGCCGCGCCCGTGGTGAGGTCCGATGTGGCGTCATCCTCAAGGGATGCGGCTTCAGGCGCGGAACGTTCGGCGTCCCGACTGCCGCAAGCGCCAAGGGTGAGCAGGGCGACGGCTCCCACCGTCAGGAGTATGGACCTGGGCATGTTCGGTCTCCCTTTCAAAGCCGTTCAACGGCTGAAGGCTGCGGGTGCTGCGAACGCCGCCCTTGGCGACGGATCAGACCTTTAGGGGGTGAACTGGATCGTTCGGGCGAATTGGAAGTCCTCGTCGCCAGGTTCAACGGTCGCGTCTCGCATCAAGGCGACCGCAGCGTCGCCAAATCCGAGGCCTGGATGGGTCTCTCCCAGCACGCGGCAGTTCTCGACCTGGCCGGTCGCGCGCGCAGTGCATTCCAGCGTGACGGCGACGGCGAGGGGCGGCGCAGCGTGGCTTTCCTGAGCCGGCGCCTCGCGCGCGGTCAGCTTCGCCACCGTTTCCAGTTTCGGCGAGGCGTCCAGCATCAGTGCGGCGGCCAAGGCGATGATGATCATGGTCATACCCTCCGAGCCGTTAACTTCTGCGACGATGCTCGGTTCCTCCTGTTCGGCTTCGAAGGTTCGGCGACGGCGCCTGCGACTCCACAAGGCCCCGGCGCCATGAGAAGCTGACCCGATGTGCAACAACTACCGCCTCCACGTCCCGGTGAACGTGATCGGGGATGTCTTCCGCCAGGCGGACAGGCCGCTGCATTTTCCTGATGGCCAGCCCAACCTCCCGGCGACGGACGACATCCGTATTGGTGATCGGGCCGCGGTCATCACACTCGAAGGCGAGACCCCTCAACTGACGATGACGCCGTGGGCTTGGAAGGGGCCGGGTGGTCGCCCCGTGTTCAACTTCAGATCGGACGGACGACGGTTCGACGGATCGACACGCTGTCTGATCCCGGCCGACGGCTTCTATGAGTTCACTGAGGCTCAGCCGGGCGAGAAGCGAAAGACCAAATGGCTGTTCACCATGAGCGGAGCGTCCTGGTTCTGGATCGCGGGCGTCGTTCGCGACGGCGCCTTCGCCATGCTGACGACGGAGCCCGGCTCGGATGTCGCGCCCTACCATGACCGACAGGTCGTGGTGCTGGCGCCGGAGGAGGGGATGGCCTGGCTGGACCTGTCCCGGCCAGAGGGCGAAATGCTGAAGGCCTTGCCCGCCGGGGCGCTGTCCGTGGATCGCGTCTGGCCGCCCGCACAGTCGTGACGCACGGCTTGGGAAGCCCCGCCGCTTGCCTCGCGCCGCCGGACCGGCGACAGTCCCGTGTCCCCCGGCTGGCCGCCGCTATGTACAGGCGCAAGCTAAAGGCGTCGGCGCACGAGCTCTCGTGTTCTCAACTGTCCGGCGGACACCCTCCCTCATTGTGGCGCTTGGCGGGCAGGGGAGGTAGGCTTGTGCGGAAGTGATTTGGGGCGCGGATGCAAACGCAGGCGACAGGCATGATCATCGATCCGACGACGCTGAGGATGCAGGGCGGGCGCCGTCATGCGCGCTGATCTCGACCATCTGCCAGCCAAGCAACAGCGTGAGCTGGAACGCGTCCGCACGACCCTGCTGACCGAGTTCGAGGGCGCGCGATAAAAAGCGGGGGCGGGGGCACCCAGTCCTGGCGGCGCGACGGTCGGGTGCTGAAGATCATCCTGTTCGGTTCCTATGCCCGCACCGACTGGGTCGATGAACCCGACAACGGCTATCTGTCCGATTTCGATCTGCTGGTGATCGTGAGCCATGAGAAGCTGACCGACATCGCCGACTACTGGTACGTCGCCGAGGACAAGATCCTGCGCGATCCTGCCGTAGGAAGGACGGTCAACATCATCGTCCACACCATGGCGGAGGTGAATCAGGCCCTGACCCGGGGCGAGTATTTCTGGACCGATATCCTGCGCGATGGGGTGACGCTCTATGAACTGCCGGGGCATCCGTTCGCTCAGCCGCAGCCGGTGACGGCTAGGGATGCGCACGAGACCGCGCAGAGGTATTTCAATGAAAAGCTGGGCGACATCGACGTCTGGATAAAGGAAGCTCGTCAGCACATGGCTGACGCCACTGTGAGCCGACACGCTCGCAAGCATGCGGCATTTCGCCTGCATCAGGCGACCGAGTCCGCCTACATCTGCTTCTTGCTTGTCAGCACCTTCTATTTCCCGCGCTCTCACAATATCAAGTTTCTCCGCTCCCTCGCGGAGGACACAGACAAGCGCCTGACCGCCGCTTGGCCGAGAGAACAGCGCGATGACCGTCGACGCTTTGAGTTGCTGAAGCGCGCCTATGTGGAGGCGCGTTATTCCGATCAGTACGACGTCGGCGCCGATGACCTGACTTTGCAGCTGGAGTCGGTGACCCAGCTCAGAAATCTTGTTGTGAAGGCGAGTGGTGAACGGGTCGCGAAACTCGCCCGGGACGCCGAAGCTGACGCCTGACTTCAATTCTCGGGTAATGGTGTGGCGGCAGGGGACCTTCGCGCCCGGTGTCCAGTCCATGGCGGCGGGTCATCGACCGCTTTCGACCCATAGGCGACCTTGCTTCGGAACCTTTGCCGCCCGCATCATGGATCATGTCTTGCGTCAGGGTAGCGCGCGGCCGGCTGCCGAAAGCCAAGCCGCTTTGCGTCGTTCCCGATCTGGGCCCGTAGCCCCGCAAGCCGTCGGATTAGGTCTGGTCCCGAGAATATCTCCAACGCATTCGCCGTAAGCACGTTCGAACACGCGAACTCTGGCATTTACAGGTCTCTGAACCGTTCTAGCCTGCGCTTGCTGGCCGCCCCCACCAGGAATGAACTGAGTGACGGTCTCGGTCTCATAAGGACCTTGGCTATTGGCTTTTCGCAGGAATGAGGCAGACACTTCAAAGTTCACCTGACGACCGTGCAACCCGTTCTGAGCGACAAGATACATCGCATACTGCGCGGCCACGTCCCCTTGGTTTGCAGCCCTCATTGTACCTATCACGTCATTAGACGTCGCTAGATCAAAGGCTTCGAAAGCCTCTTCCCCATACGGCAGAGACGGATCTTCGTTCGACCCAACTTGGCGGAAAGCACACAGCATTAACGCAGCCAAGAGGACGGTTGTCATCGTCGAGCAGCGGATGGCTTGTTTCATATCTCACGTCCCGACTGAGCTGTGCGACACACATTTCTGAAGTCTAACTTTTGTTCAAGCCCCCTAGGCAGATGTCCGCTCACCACCCTTAAGCGAACTTCGCTTCACGACCCGTTGCGGACCTTGACGGCTCCCGCTTTTGGCCGCGAAGCCTCCTGCATGTTCGTAATGGAAAACACCGACGATCTCTGGGACCATATCGCTTACGTGATGGGCTACGCGCCGGATCGCTTTCCCTACCGCGACTTCCTTCCCGCAGATCAGCAGATGGACCTCACGCGAGCGTTCGATCAGCTTCGTCAGGGCGTTGTTGTGGCCTACCCCGAGTCCGACGGTGAACAGAAGCGGCAGTCTCTCTTCAGCATATTGGATCAGTCTCTGGCGGCCTACCGGAATGGCCAAGAGATTGAAGCCGGGCACCTGCTATATGAATTTCAAGATGCGATCTTCAAGCAACCCGCCTGAGTCCACTAAGCAAGGTCCGCTTTCCACCCTTAAGCGAACTTCGCTTCACGACCCATTGCGGTCGTTTAGTCTGTCAGCTTACGGTGAAACGGGGTCGAAAGAACGGTCAGACAAATGCTGTCGAGATTTTTCAAGCCAAAGGCTGACCGAGCGGCGTCTCCATTATCGGATGACGATGATCCGCTTATTGCTGTGCCGATCCCACCATTGGTGACGCTCCTCGTTGCCTTAGAAGAGCAGAAGGGAACGCCGCTTACTCAAGAGGAAGTCCTCAAAGCGCGTGATGGTGCGGTCTGCATGACCATGCCCCGCTCAATGGCGTGGAAAATGGCCGAGCAGCGAGGCTATCGAGATTTCAACCCTGAAGACGTTTGGAACGAATGGCAGTCGTTCCTTGCCGATGGATGAGCCAAGGACCGCTTTCCACCCCTAGCGGGCGTTCGGAAGGTCGGCTAGAATCTGCTCAACTGCTTCCCCGTTCCGAACCGAGCCGACCGCCATCGAAATTCCAGTCGAAGCCGCACCTCATAAGGGTGAATTTTTCCTAGTCGACGCCAGCTTCTTGGGTAACGGCAGGGTTGCCGGCATAGAAATCGCCAACGAAGAGCAGCTGATCCATCCGGGGATGAATGTCGTCTCGCCTCCTAACGGAATGCCAGATCAGTATCCGGAACGTCCCCACCTGGTTCATGTTCCTGAGAAGGGTGGAATGCCGCGTGATCTGGAAGAGTTCTCTGGCATATGGATTGTGTCGGAGCCTTTGAAACTACTGTTTGAGCAGATGGATCCCGAGGCGTTTGCATTTGTGGCATGCGACTTCAGCCTTGCTGACGGGAGTCGCGGCCCTCAGTATTATCTAGGCAATGTGCTGCGCAGAATAGATGCCCTGGATGAAGCGGCCTCTCGCGTGAAGATCAAGCTCGATCACAATCATCAGACCGGCGAGGACGAGCAACTTTACAGCCTCGTCGGCGGAGCCAGCCTGGTGTTCAAACAAGACGTTGTGGGAGATGCCCATATCTTCCGCCAGGATCGCATGGGAGCGCCTCCCATCTGCGACCGCGCGATGTTTGATGCATTGAGTGCGGTGAACTTCTCAGGCCTGCGACTGCGCGATGTAGCCGATATCTAAGAATATCCCCTCCAAACGAATTCCACCTATTCGCGGATAATCGGGACGGGTGATTGCGGCGTCAGATTACAATCGACCCATAGTATGCCTATGGAAGCGGGGGCGTGCCTTTCGGCAACGCTAGCCGAAGCTGCTGATCTCGGCTGGAGAACCAGAAGAAGGCGGCGGCGCCCTTTGAAGCCCTGGCCGCTGCTGGACTGCTTAAAGGCGAGCCGGTGGAATTCACGCAGAGCGGGTTCTTGCCGGACCTCAGCCCAAGCTGGCCGTCGTCGCCTATACGCTGACTCCTGAAGGTGAGAAGGCGTACAGCCGCGGGGCAGGGGGCGGCTTCGGTCACCTCTGATCCCTTGCTGCTGACCAGGCGGCTTGGGGGAAGGCTGCGCGCGCCGCTTTTCAAAGGGCGATGTTTTGAGCCAACGTGACGCTCGGCTTTGAGGGAGGATGCCGTGGATGATTGCGAGACTGAGTTCGTGGACCCTCTGGAGGCCCTGCGGCGGCGCGCGCGGGCGACGCCCCGCCTGATTCAGGACGAGGACGGATCGAGATGACGGCGGCGATCGCGGCGGCCCGGGCCTGCGGCGTCAGTTCGGAAACTCTTGCCGACTTTGAAGCCCTGTTGCGCGGATGAGGTCCGCCGCGCTCCAGCGAGGCGTGTTCGTGGTCTTCATGGCCGCCGCCGGGATCGTTTTCATCGCGGGCGTGGTCGTGTTCGCGCGCGGCGTTTCGATACTGCTTTGACGGGAACCACGGCGACGCTTTGGGGTTGTGCTGTTCGTGTTCTCCTGGGGAGGAGAACCGGGGAACGGCCCGGCAGCGCAACAGCCCCCCTTTACGGCGCGCCGGGCCGTTGTTCGCTTCGGCGAGGTGATCGCCACAAACCGGCATTATGCGGCTTGCCAACTGAATCCGCGTGATTCAGACTTGGGACGCGTCTGATTTGACGCCGAGAGCGCCTATCGCCCCGACGCCCGATCTCCGGTCGGCGCGGGCGGGCTGACCCAGCTCATGCCGGCCACCGCCCTCGAGTTGGGTGTCAGGGATCGCTTCGATCCCATTGAAAACCTTATGGGCGGCGCCGACTATCTGGCGCAGCAGATTCTCAGGTTCGGAGACCTCCGCCTGGCTCTGGCGGCCTACAACGCAGGCCCGGGCCGTGTCGCGCGTCTGGGTCGCGTGCCCGATATCGCCGAGACTCGCGCCTATGTGGCCACGGTCGTGGACTGCTACCTCGCGCTCAGCGCTGGGCGGCGGCTGACCAGTTCGCGGCAATGCGCCTCCAGGGAGGCGGGGCGATGATCCCGGATCGGGATACTGAACGGGGAGCGCCTTCGACGGACGGGGACGAGGATCTGCTGACCCGCGCGGAGGCCTCGGCCTTCCTGGCGCTGCTGGGGGTCCGGCTCAAGCCCGCCACCCTCGCGCGCCTCTGGTCGACCGCGTCCAACGGCCCGCCGTGCCGACATATACGCTCGAGGCCCTACTACCCGCGCGGACTGCTGCGGGAGTGGGCGAAGGCCCAGATCACCGAGGTGAGGACCGGCGCGCCCCCGGCGGCCAGGAGCCGCGGCCGTGCGTGAGACAGGCGTTCTCGATCACCCGACGCTGGAAGGGCTGCTCGCGGATCCCACGATGAGTTTCGCCCTGAAATCCGTGATCAAGGCCTGGGCCGGACGGGATGGCCTGGATGCCGAGCATGACGCCCGTCTCCTGCATGCAGCCCTTGCCGCGACCGTCGACCGTCGACTGGGTCTGGCGCCATGAGTTTTCGGGTGGATGGTGAAGCCGTCGACGCTGGCGGACCTGAGGATCGGCTGCTGCCATGGGAGCGCGTCCGGGACATCGCGGGCATTAGCCGGACCACGGCGTGGCGTATGCAGCGGAGCGGTGATTTTCCGACCCCGGTGCCGGTGTCGCCGGGCCGGGTCGGTTGGTGGGAGAGCGAGCTCACGGCCTGGAAAGGGACGCGGGGCGCAGGCAAGCCGCTGACCCCGCCTTCGAGGCCGCGGCTGCCCGGCATGCCCCGGCGGGC
>Ga0366808_1087_pt1 | contig 13389 bp, 16 predicted proteins | sample TotcelN113001M13_FD_207020 | JGI IMG/M metagenome (GOLD analysis project Ga0366808, IMG submission 207020) | Enriched cells from coal bed in the Powder River Basin, Montana, United States - Total cells N11 rep3 HSBNCT.N11.300.1.M13 ... | reverse complement strand
GTGGAGAAAAGTGCTCAAATTCATCTGATGTCCCGCTTGCTTGGCGGCCCGGTGCTTTTAAGTCAAGAAGACATCGATATAATGCGGGATACTTATCTTCATAAATATGGTCAGTAATAGAGCGTAATCTAATGGCCAGTGCTATCATAAATGTAATTACATTTAAATAACGGTCTTCTTTAACTAGACCCCCAAACCGGGGGTCTTAAATCTAAGGTAAGAGCTTAAAGTTTTCAGTTTAAGGAGTGATTCAGATGTCCAAAACATTAATTCGGGCGATGATTTTGCCGATGACCGGACCTGACGATTTTTATCCGGAGGGGGAAATTGCGATTGAGGATGGGGGAATCCTTTCAGTCGGGGAGCAAGGCTCAGCCCCTGCGGATTTTGTACCGGATCGGATTATCGACTTGCCGAATGATGTTGTAATGCCGGGCCTGATCAATGCCCATACGCATGCAGCCATGACTATGCTGAGAAGCTATGCGGATGATCTGCCGCTCATGCCCTGGCTGGAGACCAAAGTTTGGCCTTTTGAAGGCAAAATGACCGATGAGGATATTTACTGGGGAACCTTGCTGGCCTTAGCAGAGATGATTCAATCAGGAACCACAACCATGCTGGATATGTATGCTTCCATGGACAAGGTTGCGGAAGCGGTCTTAGAGGCCGGAACACGGGTAGTACTGGCCAGAGGCCTTATCGGCAATGCTCCCAATGGAGAGAGAGCTTTTAACGAGAATGTTGAGCTGGTTGAAAAGTACCATGGCGCAGGTAATGGCCGGCTAAAAGTAATGTTTGGCCCCCATGCTCCTTACACCTGTTCCGGTGAATACATCCAAAAGGTCAAGGCTGAGGCAGACCGGCTCGGCGTGGGGATTCATATCCATGTTGCTGAGACGGAGGATGAGTTGAAGATCATTCAGGAGCAATACGGTAAAACCCCGGTTCAATGGCTTAATGATCTGGGCTTATTCGGAGGACATGTTGTTGCGGCTCATTGTGTGCATTTGACTGAGGAAGATATGCAGATTTTGGCTGATAAAAAGGTCTGTGTAGCTCACAATGCAGAAAGTAATATGAAGCTCAACAGCGGAACAGCACCGATTCCGGAACTCCGAGCCAAAGGAGTTGTCGTCGGATTGGGAACAGATGGGGCTTCGAGCAATAATAACCTTGATCTCTTTGGAGAAATGCGTACTGCTGCCTTTCAACAAAAACTCAAGAAAGATTCTACGGTCCTGCCGGCATATGAAGTCTTGGAAATGGCTACTGTCGGTGGAGCAAAGGCTCTGGGGCTTGATGATGTAGGGATCCTTGCGACTGGCTATAAGGCAGATCTCATTTCAATCAATTTTGACCAGCCACATTTTTACCCGCGCTTCTCAGTTCCGGCGCATCTTGTTTATGTTGCTCATGCAGGTGATGTTCGAACGGTCATGGTGGATGGCGAGATAGTAATGGAAGAACGTCAGTTAAAAACAATTGACGTCAAAAAAGTATGCCAAGAGGTTGAGCAACGAGCAAAAGCAATTGCTCAAGGCTTGGTATAAAAAAGGTTTGTTTTAAATAGAATTTTTGACTCAATATAAGGCATATTTGTCGGGAAGAAAATTTGTGAAAGTATTTTTACTTGACAAATGGTATTATATGACCTAAAATAGCTCAGTAAAGCAAAATTCCTTTACGGGATGGTTGTACATGGAACGACTTGCCGAAATGGCGTTGCTGGCGGACTTTTATGGACCGCTCTTAACAGAAAAGCAGAGGAAGATCTGGGATCTTCACTATGAGCAGGATTTCTCCTTGGTTGAGATTGCCGAGCTGGAAGAAATCAGCCGTCAGGCAGTCTATGATCTGCTTAGGCGAACCGAGAAAATTTTGCAGGAATATGAAGAGAAGCTCGGACTTGTTCAGCGTTTCGTTGCAGAACAAAATAAAGCATTTGACGTTAAAAAATCCCTGCAGGAATTAGCAGAGACGGATTTTATAAGTCCTGCCGCTTGGGAGCGCTACCAGAATATCAGTAAGAAAATCGATGATTTGTTTCGTGATATTGAGGCTTCCTAGTCTTACATTACGTTCCGGAAAGCGGGGGCAAGCATGTTTCAAGGTTTAAGTGAAAAATTGCAAGAAACGTTTAAACGCTTAAGAGGTAAGGGCAAGCTTACGGAAGACGATGTCAATGTAGCAATGCGCGAAGTGCGGATGGCCCTGCTCGAAGCGGATGTGAACTATAAAGTTGTTAAGGATTTTGTTGCCAAGGTTAAGGAGCGGTCGATCGGAGTAGAGGTTCTCGAGTCGCTTTCGCCGGGGCAGCAAGTCATTAAGATTGTTAATGAGGAAATGGTCGCATTAATGGGCGGCACCTCAAGCAAAATCCATATCGCCTCCAAGCCGCCGACGGTAATCTTACTTGTTGGTTTGCAGGGGGCGGGGAAAACGACCCATGGCGCCAAACTGGCCAACATGCTGAAGAAGCAGGGTAAGCGCCCACTGATGGTCGCTTGCGATATTTATCGTCCGGCAGCGATTAAGCAGCTGGAGGTACTCGGTCAGCAGATCGGCGTTCCGGTGTTTTCACAAGGACAGGAAAATCCGGTCAAAATCGCTCAGGCAAGTATTCAGCATGCCCAGACCCACGGAAGTGACGTGGTCATCATAGATACCGCAGGCCGTCTGCATATCAACGAGGAATTGATGGGTGAGCTGCGCGATATCAAGTCTGCAGTGAAACCTCATGAAATCTTGCTTGTTGTAGATGCCATGACCGGGCAAGATGCAGTTAACGTTGCCGAAAACTTCCACCAGGAATTAGGTGTGGACGGAGTCATCCTGACTAAGCTTGACGGGGATACCCGCGGTGGTGCGGCGCTCTCTGTTAAAGCAGTAACCGGCTGCCCAATTAAGTTTGCGGGAGTCGGCGAGAAAATGGATGCCCTGGAACCTTTTTATCCTGAACGGATGGCTTCTCGAATCTTGGGGATGGGCGATGTCCTGACTCTGATCGAGAAGGCTCAGGAAGCCTTTGATGAGAAGCAAGCCCGTGAGATGGAACAGAAGCTGCGTAAAAAGGAGTTCACCCTTGATGACTTCCTGGATCAAATGCAGCAAATTAAAAAAATGGGCTCGTTATCTTCGATATTGGGAATGCTCCCCGGCGGGATAGGCAAACAACTGAAGGATGTCCAGGTCGATGAAAAAGATATGGCGCATATTGAAGCCATCATCCATTCCATGACTCCCCTAGAGCGCAGAAAGCCGACCCTGATCAAAGATTCCCGCAAACGCAGAATCGCCAAAGGAAGCGGCAGATCCGTTCAGGAAGTAGGACGCTTGCTCAAGCAGTTCGAACAAATGCAAAAGATGATGAAGCAATTTGCCGGCGCACCGGGCATGGGAATGATGGGCGGAGGAAAAAAAGGCAAGAAGGGTAAGAAGCCCGGCTTCCGTTTGCCGTTTTAGTTTTAGTCTTAGTTTTGGTTAAATTTCTCCCTGGCCAATGATTTGGACTCTGGCTTAGGAGTATAGCTAATAAATAATTACTTATTATTTAGAAAGTATCCTGATGAGGAGGTGAAAAATATGGCAGCAAAAATTCGTCTCCGTCGCATGGGCGCCAAGAAGAATCCTTTCTATCGTTTAGTCGTTGCGGATTCCAACTCCCCTCGTGATGGTCGTTTTATTGAAGAAATCGGATTCTACGATCCGACCAAACAACCGGAAGTCCTTAAAATTGACGAGGAAAAAGCAATTAAATGGTTGGCAACAGGTGCTCAACCTTCAGATACTGCTAAGTCCTTGCTCCGTAAAGCTGGAGTTCTGGCTAAGTTTCATGAGTCCAAGAAGTAATTGGATTGATGGGGGTGGTTCCTGTGAAGGAACTCGTTGAAATCCTCGCGAAAGCTTTGGTCGATCGCCCGAAAGATGTGATCGTTGCCCAATCTGAGACGGAAAAAACCGTACATTTGCAGCTCACTGTTGCACCTGAAGATATGGGTAAAGTCATTGGCAAGCAGGGTAAAATCGCCAATGCGATTCGTACAATTGTCAAAGCTGCTGCAGTCAAAGATGGCCGCAGAGTTCATGTGGACATTGACCAATGACGTTAAGAAGGGCCTAGAGCCCTTTTTGACGTTTCGTGCGTTTGGCTTGCCAGTCTTTTTAGGATGTTTCGGCTGTCTGTAACCGGGTCATTTGACTCGGGTCAGGCAGCTTTACGCATAGCCGCTCTCTCTGAGCGGCTCCGGGGCGCGCTTCACTGGCTCCTCCGGGAGATTGCCAAAACCCCGCTGCTTTCTGCAAGTTAACCACTGGCAATCTTTTCCCAGAGAAGCCCAGCTTCGCTTTATCGCCCCTCCGCCAAATCGTTCACGGCTATGCATAAAGCTGCGCTTGTGGGTCATCAGTGAGTATTACAGGTAGCTTTGTAGGCTAGTTCTTCGTAGAATCATAAGTACTCTCGCAAGACACCGCAGGAAAATATTTGCCGGGAGAACTTAGCCATGCTTATTATGATTCAAGCCCAAACGCTTTCTTAGTTGGCCTGTAAGAAATGCAGTAAGGCGTCTGGGCTTGGCGCATAACGTCAGTGCTTTCGAAGCTAATCTTTGATGACCTGAAAGCAGTGAGCCGCAATTGTGGAGTGAAGCGTAAGGCAGAGGAGCGTCGTGAACGCCGCGGACGCAGCGTGAAGCCGAGCTACGTCATTCCACAGTGTGGAGTGACGCCGCGTGCGCCGGGAAAGGCAATAGCACGCGGGACCCGATACTTACCCAAAGGTTTCAGCGAGGTAGCGAGTAAGCAAGTGAGCAGCTCCGGCGCCGGGCTGAACGGGCAATTGCGGCTCACTACGACCTGGACAAATGTTAAAGAGAAAGACAAGCACAAACCCCAAAGCGATACAAAGGAGTTCATGCATATGGCTGACGTATTGATCGGCGAAGTAATCAAACCACACGGAGTTCAAGGCGAACTGAAGGTTCATCCCATTACCGATAACCCTCAGCGCTTTAAGAAACTTAAAGAAGTTATGCTCACTAAGGAACAAGTGCAACGGCGCTTCAATGTGCTGAATGCAAAAGTTCTGCCGGATGGGGTGTACCTGACCCTGGAAGGGGTAAGCTCCCGTGATGAAGCGGAGAAGCTGAGAGGCTGGTCCATTAAGGTCGATCGCGGAGAAGTTCCGCCGTTGAAAGAAGGTTGGTACTACTTTGAGCTTGAGGGGATGCAGGTCTATGAAGGGGATAGTTTGCTGGGCACCTTGACACAAGTTGTTCAGACGGGAGCCAATGATGTCTATCTGGTCAAAGGACCTAAGGGTGAGATCTGTGTTCCTGCTTTAAAAAGTGTGGTCAAGAACGTCGATGTACCTGGCAAACGGATGGATGTGGAGTTGCCATTAGGACTTCTCGAAGGTGATGAGTAAATGATCAAATTTACGGTTCTGACCCTCTTTCCGGAGATGTTCGGACCTGTTCAGGAGAGTATCCTGAAGCGTGCACAAGAGGCTAAGCTGATGGAACTTGAGTTGGTTAACTTTCGCGATTATGCAACCAGCAAGCATAAGAATGTGGATGATGTTCCCTATGGTGGAGGAGCGGGTATGGTCCTGAAGCCAGAGCCGATCTATGCAGCTGTACGGGATTTGCCGCCTGCTGCTGGGACAAGGCGGATTGTTCTGATGTCTCCGCAAGGACAGAAGTTCCAGCACCAAAAAGCTCAGGAATGGAGTCAAGTGGATGAGCTTGTCTTTATTTGCGGGCATTACGAAGGTTTTGATGAGCGTATTCGTTGCCTGGCCGATGAAGAGGTATCTTTAGGAGACTTTGTTCTCACCGGTGGAGAATTGGCAGCAATGGTTATGATTGATGCGGTTGCTCGGCTGATTCCCGGGGTGCTTGGAGAATGTGCGTCTTTTGAAGAGGATTCCCATAGTGCAGGACTTTTAGAGTATCCACACTATACTCGTCCGCCGGAGTTCGAGGGGATGGAAGTACCCGAGATCCTTTTATCCGGGCATCATGCTCGAATTGAGGCTTGGCGTAGGAAAGAATCTTTGCGCCGCACGTTTTTGAAAAGACCGGATTTGTTCGAGAAAGTTAAGTTTCAAGCCAGTGATTACGCTCTGTTAGTGGAATTGAGCCAGGAATATCCTGAACTATCCTTGATGAGCGCGCAGTGGGAACATTTAAAGCCAATGCCGAAACGGCGTAAAAGAGTAAACAACCCTGGTTAGTTCGGAAAACTTAAGCAGGCTGGGTTAATATAGGAGGAACCAAATGGGTGATTTATATGTCGCGCTGATTCACGCCCCTGTCTATAACAAAAACATGGAGATAGTGGCAACTTCAATAACCAATCTGGATATCCATGATATCGCCCGTAGTGCGACAACCTATGGAGTCAAACGCTATTTTATTGTCCATCCCGGAGAAGCGCAGAGAGCTTTAGCTATGCGCATCATGGGGTATTGGCAGGAAGGTTTTGGCGCTGAGTACAATCCCAATCGTCAGGAAGCGTTTGCTACAGTGAAGCTGGCTCAAGAGTTGGCTGAGGTGGAAGAAGCAATCTATGCTGAACAGGGACGTCGACCGCTGAGAATCGCCACAGATGCCAGAAGGTATGCCAATACCCTGGATTATGCCAGTGTGCGCCGGAAGATTGAAGAGGGCGATGAGCCGCTGCTGTTGCTTTTTGGTACAGGGTGGGGCATGGTCAAGGAGATCATGGAAAGCTGTGATATCATCCTGGAGCCAATCTATGGTCCGGGGGAATGGAATCATCTTTCCGTTCGTTCTGCAGCGGCGATTATCCTCGACCGTCTGCGAGGACATTAGGCATGAGGGTCCTTTTTGGCCCGCATCTACCAAGATTAGAACCCAAAATATATGATAGCAATGCCATGCGATTAAAGCCGCATGGCATTGCTATTATATATTTGTATATTTGTATATTTGAGCCATTTATGTTACATAGAGTATAGTGTAATAAGTGTAAGGAGGGTTTTCATGAAGAAGACACTTATCAAAGTGCTGTTATGTATCCTTGGCACTGCTGTGATCCTGGTGATTGGTCTTTTCGCAGCGCTGATTACTGCCTTATATGGGGGAAGCCTGTTCTATTCACCCTTAGTAATGGTCATTGCAGTGGCTTTAATCCTCTTTATGATTCTGAAAGTATTTGACTTGGTCAAGCCCAGGCTGTATAGAATTCTGGCGCTCTCGTTTATGGGACTTTGTGTCCTGGCTGTTGCCGGGTATGAAGGAAACAGAGCCTATCACAATAGTTTTGCCCAGGTCAATGAGCAGGGGGTTAATCTGGATCTGTATAAGCCCTTTGGGGAAAACACCAAAGCGGTGAAGCTGGAGGAAGAATCCACCTTGAAGCTGACGGAGAATTTGCCTCGCTTGGATGGAGCCACAGCGCTATATCCCTTATACGCTGCCTTTGCCCAGGCAGTTTACCCTGCCGGCGAATACACTACTTATCCTAAAGACGGTGAATATACAACCAAGGAAGGGTATCTGCAAAACAATCAAAATCGGGGTGAGGTGGTTTGCACCACTACGGTGGACGCTTATCGAAGACTGATCAATGGACAAACCGATATCATTTTTGCTGCCCGCCCATCAGAGTCACAGCTGGCGATGGCGAAAAGCCAAGGTGTGGAACTGAAGCTTACCCCCATTGGTAAAGAGGCCTTCGTGTTTTTTGTGAATTCCCGCAATGGGGTGAACGGCCTGAGCACGGCTCAGATTCAGGACATTTATGGCGGAAAAATAACCAACTGGCAAGAGGTCGGCGGTAAAAACGATAAAATCAGAGCGTTTCAACGGCCGGAAAACAGTGGTAGCCAGACGATGTTGCAAAATCTGATGCAAGGTAAAAACCTGATGACCCCGCCTAAGGAAGACGTGGTCACCGGGATGGGGGGTATCATTGAGCAGACCTCGAGTTACCGGAATTATAAAAATGCCATGGGCTACTCTTTTCTCTTCTTTGCTACAGAGATGGTCCAAAACAATGAGATAAAACTGTTGGAAGTGGATGGGGTTAAACCGGACAAGACCACTATTGCCAGTGGCACATATCCGCTGGCGACCGATTTCTATGCCGTCACTGCAGGCAGTGAGAACCCCAATATTGATCGCTTTCTGGAATGGATTGTATCACCCCAGGGCCAGTATCTGGTGGAAAAGACCGGATACACGGCTATCAATAAATAGTGTAGAGATAAATGGAGAGTATTCAAATCGCGGATTTCCAAATTACCCAAAATATAATTCAGCATGCACTTGCGCAGAATATACTAAATGTAAGGTGTTTTCTTTATTAATTAAAATTTAAAAAAGGCGATAATGATTAAATGCTATCAATCCTTAAAAGCTAAAGTGAGACTTAACTTTGTCTGAGATGCGATTTCATCTGAGAAAAACAAATGAGAATATAAAAAACTCAGCCAAGAGAAACTCAGAATAGGACTTATTACTTAGAAATCATGACATATAAAAGGTTGCACATATAATCTTATTATGATAAGATATTTGGGTATAACGGATGGTCCGCTCGCTGTTGAAAAGCCGAAGCGAAAAATGGCTCAGCGTATGAACATCTAGGCAAGGAAGGGGGGAATCAATAATGGATTACATTCGCATGATTGAAGAAGAGCAAATGAAAAAAGATCTTCCTGCCTTCCGTCCTGGAGACACTGTACGTGTTCACGTACGTGTTATCGAGGGTACCCGGGAGCGTATCCAGGCCTTTGAAGGGGTCGTTATCAAGACAAAAGGTGGCGGTCTTCGCCGGACCTTCACTGTACGTCGTGTAACATATGGTGTAGGTGTTGAACGGACCTTCCCGCTTCACTCTCCTCGTATCGACAGGATTGAAGTTGTGCGTCGCGGCGTTGTTCGTCGTGCTAAACTCTACTATCTCCGTGAACTTTCTGGTAAAGCTGCGCGGATTCGCGACCGTCGCTAGTACTCAATGGGCTGGAGCAATCCAGCTCTTTTATTTTGCTCTGTATATGAAAAAAACATGGTATGCTCCTGAAAATCTCTGATCATACTAATGAAGAGTTTGAAACAGAGAGGAGCAAAAGCCAGTGAATCAGAGAATCAGATTAGCATGGCCCATTTGGGTGCTTGCAGGTGTAGTGCTGTGTGGAGTCTTGCTAAGGCTATTTGTGCTGCAACCCTACATAATTCCTTCGTCTTCAATGGAACCTACACTTAAGCCGGAAGACCGGATTTTGGTCAATCGCTGGGCATATCGCTTTGGAGCGCCGACCCGAGGAGATGTCGTGGTTTTCGCTTATCCGAAAGATCCGACCAGAACTTTTGTCAAGCGGGTGGTGGCAGTGGAAGGTGAGAATGTAGAACTGAAGGGAAATCAGGTCTATGTCAATGGTCAGCTTATTCAGGAGCCTTACTTAAAGCCGGGGGATTACCCGCCTTTTGAACCGGAGACTGTACCCCAGGAAAATATCTTCGTTCTGGGGGATAACCGTAAAGAAAGCGGAGATTCACGGGAGTGGGGAGTCCTGCCGAGAAACTATATCATAGGAAAAGCCTGGCTGATCTATCGGCCGCTTGATCGCTTCAAGCTGCTTTGGTAGTTGGCAGCCGGGATTAAGAAGGTGTTTCGTTGAGCATTCAATGGTTTCCAGGCCATATGGCTAAGGCCAGACGATTATTGCTCGAGCAGTTACGATGGGTAGATGTCGTAGTTGAACTGGGCGATGCTCGAGTGCCTGAGAGCAGCAGAAATCCGCTTTTGCAGGAACTGCTCGGAGAAAAGCCAAAAATAGTTTTATTAAATAAAGCTGATTTGGCAGATCCAAAATGGACTGAACTATGGGCCAAGGAACTGCGTAAAGCAAGTCCGGTATTGCCGGTCAGTGCAACAAGCGGAATCGGAGTCGGAAAAATTGTTCCGGAGCTGGAGCGACTCATGGCAGACAAGCTGGCTAAGTGGGCCGCTAAGGGCGTTCGGGCGCGTAGCATCCGGGCTATGGTTGTAGGCATTCCGAATTGCGGCAAGTCTTCACTGATTAACCAACTCATTGGAGGGGCCAAGACCAAGACTGGCAATAAACCGGGAGTTACCCGCGGAAATCAATGGGTTCGTATTCATGACAAAGTGGAACTGTTGGATACTCCCGGTTTGCTTTGGCCTAAATTTGAGGATCCGGAAGTTGGACTAAAGTTAGCTGTCGTAGGATCGATTCGCGATGAGGTACTTAATTTAGAAGAACTCGCAGTATGGCTGCTGGAATGGCTGAAAGTAAATTACCCTGAAGCCCTGAAGCGCTATACGAATGAAGTGGAAAGCTTGACCCTGGAAGGGATCGGCCGCTCACGGGGCTGCCTGATTAAAGGCGGACAAATTGATTATTTAAAAGCAGCTCAGATCTTCATTCGGGAATTCCGGGCCGGTGCGCTGGGCAAGATTACGATGGACAGGCTTTAAGGTGCATAATTCAGCGGGATTCCGGACACATTTTATTGCACATGAGTTTTTTCAATTTAACTGAAATTAAAAATTAAAGAGGGAAAGGTAGTTCAAATGTCGAACTGTCATATGTGGGAAAGAAGAGAAGTGTTTTGAAAAAGATATCCCAAATGAGCATTCGCGAAGTCGGGGAGGCTTTTGAGAATCAGCCCTCCGAAGATTTTCTCAAAGCCTGCGCTCAAGATCCCCGTCAAGGGATCCAGCGCCTTGTTGTGCGCCATCACAAATACTGTGAAGCACAAAGAGCGGAAGCGAAACGCCTTGAACTCCTTCTGATGGAAGAGCGGAACCTATGGGAAAGTGGCTATCTCCACATCGCCGGCATTGACGAAGCAGGACGGGGTCCTTTAGCAGGGCCGGTCATGGCTGCAGCATGCATATTGCCGGCACGATTCGAGCTGCCTGGTTTAAATGACTCGAAACAGCTGACCGTAAGCAAGCGTGAAAAGCTGTTTGCCGAGATTAAAGAACAGGCGCTTGGATATGGAATTGGGAGTGCTGAACCCGCGGAAATCGATGCCTTAAATATTTTGCAGGCTACGAAGCTGGCAATGAAACGAGCTGTCGAAAGTTTGAAGATGCGCCCGCATTTTCTCTTGATAGACGCCTTGGAATTGTCTGAACTCAAGATTCCCCAGAGGGGAATTATTAATGGAGATGCTTTAAGTGCCAGTATTGCTGCAGCTTCGATTTTAGCAAAGGTTACCCGGGACCATTGGATGACGGAGCTTCATGAACTGTATCCACAGTATGGCTTCGCCAGAAACAAAGGATATGGAACCAGAGACCATCTTGATGCGCTTAAGCGCTTTGGTCCTTGTCCTCTGCACCGCAGAAGCTTTGCGCCGGTGTTTCAGGAGGCGTCAGTTGGTTGAAAAATCAAACTATTTAATGATTGTTAAGGGATCATTACATATTTATTGACTAGTAATCAATATCTATGGCACAATAAGTTTGGCTTATGGGAAACATGGTACTATTTCATGGAAGGGAGGTAAGGAGATGTCCGATAATTTTGCTGCGATTGGTCTTTTTCTTGTTGCTGCAATTATACTTAACTTAGTAATGATGGCAATGCCCAAGCTATTTGCCCCGAATAAGCCGCACCGCGAGAAATTGACCGCCTATGAATGTGGTAATGAGACCATTGGACGCACTTGGTTAGGCTTCAAAAGTAACTATTTCCTTTATGCTCTTGTCTTTACTGCTTTTGACGTAGAAACCGTATTCCTCTATTCCTGGGCACTGACGTTCCGTAAACTGGGGACCTTTGCCTTTGTCGAAATGTTTGTCTTTATTGTCATTCTCTTAGTTGGTTTCTGGTATGCTTGGAAGGAAGGTGCTTTAGAGTGGATGTAGCAAAAGAGAAAGAGCTCCGCGAGGCTGAGCTGCTCGTCGAGAAGAACGTGCTGATCACCAATGTTGACAAGCTGCTCAATTGGGCTCGAGGGCATTCTTTCTGGCCGGTCACGTTCGGACTGGCTTGTTGTGCGATTGAAATGATGGCTACAGGTGGCCCGCGCTATGACTTGGCCCGCTTTGGCTGGGAGGTTTTTCGTGCTTCACCTCGTCAAGCGGATGTCATGATTGTTGCCGGAACCTGTACTCGAAAAATGGCTCCACTTCTGCGGCGGGTTTATGATCAAATGCCTGAGCCAAAGTGGGTCATTGCTATGGGAAGCTGTGCAAATGCTGGAGGTCCGTTTGCTGATTCCTATTCCATGATAACCGGAGTGGACAAGGTCGTACCGGTCGATGTATATATTCCAGGTTGTCCTCCACGACCTGAGTCCTTAATCTATGGGTTGATGCAGCTTCAATATAAGGTGAACAACCCTGGTAAGGTGAGGTTGGCGAAGCATGGCAAATAATGAAGTGTTAAGAAAAAGAGTAGAAGCCCTGGCTGCACGTGTTAACGGTGAACTTGAAGAAAGCTTGGGGACCTTGATCCTTAAGGTAAAAGCTTCGTATATCACCGAAACCCTCACAGCAGCGAAAAACTTCGAAGACACACCTTGTGATTTTCTCCACGATTTGGCGGGTATGGATCACACCGATCACTTCGAAGTAGTATATCAATTGTGCAGTCTTTACGGATCGCAAAAACTGCGGGTTAAAGCAGTTGTCGATCGTGAAAACCCGGTGATTGATTCTGCGACCTCGATCTGGGGCGGTGCAAACTTCCTGGAGCGCGAGGCTTATGACATGTTTGGCATCCAATTCAAAGGACATCCAAACTTGAAGCGGATTTACCTCTGGGATGATTTTGTAGGATTCCCAATGCGTAAGGATTACGTGACTGAATCTGTAGAGGTTCGGAATACCGTGCGCGTACGCAGAGAAGATGATTAAGGGGGTAAAAAACCATGTCGGTTGAAAGAACAGAAGAACTCCTGCTAAACATGGGCCCTCAGCATCCGAGTATGCACGGTGTATTCCGAATGGTGGTTCATTTAGAAGGAGAAGTTGTCACAAAGCTTGACCCTAAAATTGGCTATTTGCATCGCGGAATGGAGAAATTGGCAGAAAGTCGCACTTATCCTCAATTTATTCCCTATACAGACCGCTTGGATTATCTGGCTTCTCCTCATAACAATTTCGCGTATGTTCTTGCAGTAGAAAAATTAATGGGTGTGGAGATTCCTGAGCGCGCCGAATACCTGCGCATTATCTTTGCTGAATTGGCCCGGATTGCCAGCCATCTGGTTTTCATCGCCAGTGCTGCCCTTGATATTGCAGGATGGACGGGTTGGGGCTATGCTTTCCGTGATAGGGAGCGGATTCTTGACCTGTTTGAAATGACGGCAGGCAGTCGCTTAACCGTTAATGCTATGCGCATCGGTGGAATGAGTATAGAGCCTCCGGCTGAGTTCT
>Ga0366808_1086_pt1 | contig 13544 bp, 10 predicted proteins | sample TotcelN113001M13_FD_207020 | JGI IMG/M metagenome (GOLD analysis project Ga0366808, IMG submission 207020) | Enriched cells from coal bed in the Powder River Basin, Montana, United States - Total cells N11 rep3 HSBNCT.N11.300.1.M13 ... | reverse complement strand
GTCTTTCCTTGCCTTTAGTGCGCGAGATGGTAGTGGTCCGGCGGCGCGAACAGGAAGCCCGGTCCGGCCTCCCCGGTCGCCGCGTCGCGCACCGCAGGCGGCTGGATGACCGCCGGGGCGACGAAGGGACGAACGCCCAGGGCCTCATGAATCTCGCTCGGCAGATAGGCCACGCCGTCCTTCATCACCATCCGGATCTGGCGGATGGCGCTGATGTCCCTGGTCGGATCACCGGGAATCAGGAAGAAGTCCGCCAGCTTGCCGCGCTCGATGGTCCCCAGCGACTGGTCGCGGCCCAGATAGCGCTCGGGCGTCAAAGTGCCGAGCGTCAGGGCCTGGGCCGGCGTCAGCCCCGCCTCGACATAGAGCTCCAGCTCCCGGTGCAGGGTGAAGCCTTCATCCGCGTCTGTGCCGGGCAGCAGGACGATCCCCTCGTCATGCAGACGCTTCACCGTGTCCAGCAGCTTGCGGAACCCCGCGCGGTAGCCCGCGTCCTTCTCGGGCGTGTCGATGTCCACGAAGGAACGGCGACGGTAGCGCTGATAGCCGATGGGCATGTGATCGACATAGGCCGCCGCCGATGGCGGGACCTCGCCCGCCCGGCTCATCATCAGCACCTCGAGCGTCACCGCCGTGACGTCCAGCGCCGTACCGCGCGCCTTCATCAGGGCGATGGTCCGCCGCACAGGTTCGCTGTCCAGATCCAGCCCCGCCGCGCGCGGCATGGCGGTCAGGCGCAGGGGCGTGCGCGAGTCCTCGCCCGGCTGCAGCAACCAACCCAGCATCAGCTGATTGACGTGGGCGATGTCGTCATAGCCCGCCCGGATCGCCTGGTCCGGACTGACGAAAGCCGGGACATGGCCCGTCACCTTCATGCCCAGACGGTGCGCCTCGGCCGCGACCGGCGCCACCCATTCCGGGTGCAGGGAGTTGTAGATCTTGACCTGCCAGTAGCCGCGATCAGCGTACCAGCGCACCCCGTCCAGCGCCTCGTCCAGGGTGTCGGCGACGATGCCGGTCCGCACGGCGTAGGGGCTGCGGCCCTCCAGCATGCCGTTGGCCGTGATCCGTGGTCCGGGCAGGATGCCGCCCTCGATCTGTTTCACCAGATCCAGCAGGAAGGCGTTGTTGTTGCCCATGTCCCGCGTCGCCGTCACGCCGGCCCCGAGGTAGTAGAGCCCCGTCTGCATCGAACTGTGGGAGTGCATGTCGTGCAGGCCGGGGACCAGGACCCCGCCCTCGCCGTCGATGACATATTCGTCAGGCCGGGCGGGCTGACCGTCCTCGGGCAGGACGCCCGAGATGCGATTGCGGAAGACTGTCACTGAAGACAGGCCCGACAGGCGGCCCTCGCGCGGGTCGAAGACCCGGACGTTGCGTATGCGGACCGGGGCGTCGAAGCGATGCGCCAACGCGGCCTGCAGGTTGCGGACGCGCTCGGTCTCCAGCTCGGCCAGAAGCTGATGAAGGGTTCCCTCCTCGCCCTCCAGTCCCTCGCGCACCGTGACCGTGTCGCCCGAGAACTCGGCGATCATCGCGTCCGCCTCGTCCAGCAGGACATAGCCCGGCTGCACTGTCAGGCCGGTCAGGCGATAGACCACGGCCGCCTCCCCGCCGAAGGTCAGGCGACGCACCTCTTCCAGTTTCAGCCGTCCTGCCGGCGCCACGTCGAGAACCTGACCAGGCGCGGTCTTCAATGCACGGGCGTAGAGGGCCAGGCTCCAGGGGCTGTCGTCATTGGCGACATAGAGGGATGGCCCAGGGGCCGGCAGAGTTCCGGCGTCGGCCTGACTGCGCCAGCGGACGCCCTCGGCGTTGCGCTCGAAGGTCTCGTTGACCTGTCCGCCGAACAGCGACGCGCCCTCGATGCGCCAGCTGAGCGGCAGGCCGGCCGCATCCAATTCCAGGCGTTCGCGATGCTTGGGACCCCGACCGTTGTTGTCGACGTGATAGTCGATCTCGACGCTGGCGGCGGTCTGGTCCACCACCAGCCAGCCCACCTTCTCGCCGGTGGCGATGACGGCGTAGCGCTGCGTCTCGGCCAGCGCCATGCCGGCCATGCCGAGTGTCAGGGCGGCGGCCGCCGCGCCTGCCGCCCATCGGCGCAGGCTGGGCGTCAGGAACAATCGGGACAAGGCGTCATCTCCGGGTGCTCAGACAGGAAAGGCCCGGGACGTCGCCGCCCCGGGCCTAGCTGTCAGTCTCAGAACTGGGCGGTCAGGCCCATGAAGAAGTAGCGGCCCAGAACGTCGTAGCCGCCTGACGCCCCCGCCCCCAGCGGCGGCGCCTCGTTCAGCAGGTTGTTGACGCCGACCCGCGCCGCGTAGCGATCATTGAACTCATACTGAACGCTGATGTCGTGGCGATAGTAGGAGTCCACCGTCAGGTAGTCGCGGGTCTCGCTGGTGTAGGCGTTGTCGAACACGCTCTCGTCGATGAAGGTTGTGTTCCAGTTGAAGCCCCAGGCGCCGTGCGCATAACGGGCGCCCAGCCGCCACTGCCACTCCGGCAGGCCGATCTCGCCCGCATCCTTGTTCAGGTCGAAGCCCAGACCCGAGACCGAGGTCTCCAGCTTCCTCAGGTTGAAGACGCTGAGGTTCAGGTTCAGCTGACCGGGATCGGACAGCCCCTTCAGGAAAAAGACGCTCTCCAGCGGCACATTGTAGTTGGCGACGTAGGAGACGCCTTCGAAGTTGGTGTAGCCCGCGTTCACATAGCCCGTCTGGGCGTTGACGATCTGGGCGTCATTGCCGCGCTCCAGACGACCGCAGATGTCCGCCGAGGGCGTCGCCGCGTCGTAGCAGGTCAGCATGATCGCCTCGAGATCAAAGTTCACGATGGCGTCCTCGATATCAACCTTCATCCAGTCGGCCGTCAGCGTCAGGCCCGGAATGAAGGAGGGCTCGTAGATAAGGCCGACCGTGGTCGAGTCCGCGACCTCGTTCTTCAGGTTCTGGTTGCCGCCCAGCGAGACGGGGATCTCGACGTTCTGCGCGATCGAGGTCAGCTCATAGTTCGCTGGCAGGCCCAGGCTGGTGAACATGGCCTGGCAATTGGTCATGCGGTTGGCCGAGCCGGCGCCGATGTTGCGGATATCGCAGGGGTCGAGGCCCGCCGCCGACACCGTCGAGCGCGGCAGGAAGAGCTCCAGCAGGGCCGGGGCGCGGAAGGTGCGGCTCTGGCTGGCGCGGAAGGTCAGGTCCGCAACCGGGCTCCAGCGACCGCCGATGCTCCAGGCCTCGTCCTTGCCGGACAGGGAGTGGTCGACGAAGCGATAGGAGCCTTCCAGCTCTAGCCGGTGGACCAAGGGCAGGTTGAAGTCCGGGCTGACCAAGGGCGCCAGGAACTCGCCGTAGACCTCCCTGGTGTCGAACTCCCCGCTGACCGGGGCGATGGGCTCGCCGCGACCGAGGCCGAGGCGCGACGCCTCGTTCGGCGTGAAGGTCGACTCTTCCTTGCGGTATTCCAGACCGACCACGAAGCTCAACGGCCCGGCGGGCAGCTGGAACAGGTCGCCGCCCAGGTTGGCCAGGATATCCGTCTGGCGCATCTCGAAGTCCTGACGATATTCCTCGGCCAGATAGGCGCGGGCCTCGTCGCTGACGCCGCCTGATCCGAACAGATGGATGGGCACGCAGCCCGCCGCGTCGGGATCGGTCGATCCCGCCAGGTTGGCGGCGCAGACGATCTTGTTCGAGCCGTCGCGCGTGGCGTCCAGGGCATAGCGGAAGCGCTTCTCATTGATGCCGGCGGCGCTGAAATAGCCTTCTGAGCGGGCCACATTGGCGCTGACATTCCAGAAGAAGTTGCGGCCCAGGGCGTCGAAATCACCTTCCAGCCCCACCACGGCGCGCGCCGTCTCGCCGGACGACCGGGCCGTGGCGCCGTCGGCGACCAGGTCCTCGTTGGCGCGGCTCAGGAAGAAGCGCGTGACGCCGGCGCCGGCCAGAACCGAGCGCGCCTGGTCGCTGAGGAAGGGATTGGTCGCGCTGACCGGGATGGCGGCGTTGGCGCCGGTCTGCAGCGTCGTGTTGAAGACGCCCTGGTTGACCGGCTCGACGGCCTCCACCTTGGAATAGAGCAACTCGCCGGTGACCTTGATCCGGTCGGTCAGGTCGTAGTGACCGATGCCCGAGAAGATGTCGCGCTTCACCTCGGACATCAGCGAGGTCACGTCGGCGATGCGATAGCCGTCGCCGCCCTTCGCGTAGGCGAAGTTGTAGTAGGTCCCCTTGTCATAGGGGACGATGTCGCCGTTGGCGTTGAACTGACCCAGCACCATGGACTGCACCGGGGCCGGGATGCGGAACAGGACGCCGCTGGAATTGAACTCCGGCATCCGGTGATCGAAGATGCGGATATTGGCCGGAATGCCGTCGTTGGGGCCGGTATTGGCCGGGTTGCTGGCCGAGCCGAGACCCAGGTTGGTGAACCAGCGGTCCGGATAGACCAGGCTGTCGTTCTCGGAATGCTCATAGCTGACCGCCGCATTGCCGCGACCGTCGTGGAAATTACGCCCGGCGGTAATCTGCACCCGGTTGGTGAAGGCGTCGCCGTAGTCGGAAATCCCGGCCTGGACGTCGAAGCGCAGCCCCTCGAAGTCGTCTTTCAGAATGACGTTGACCACCCCGGCGATGGCGTCCGAACCATAGACCGAGGCGCCGCCGCCCTGGATGGTCTCGACCCGCGCGATCAGGGCGCTGGGGATGGTGTTCAGGTCGACCTGGCCGCCGGGGTTCAGCACCGCCGCGCTGGCCGGGTTGGCGCCGACCATCCGGCGCCCGTTGACCAGGGTCAGGGTGCGCTGCGACCCCAGACCGAACAGGTTGACGTAGTTGCGGCCCACCGAGCTGGAGTCCTGATCGCCCTTGGGCGTGTCCGACATGCCGACCGTGGGCAGGTCGTTGATGGCGTCCGCCACGTTCAGATAGCCGCGGCGATCCATCTGTTCGGCGGTGATCACGCCGACCGGCAGATTGGACTCGACCTCGACCCGTCGGATCCGCGACCCGGTCACGACGATCTCGTCGACGGTCGAGACCGCCTGATCCGCCGCCTGGGCCCGGGCGCCGCCCGCGATCGCCAGCGCGCCCAGAATGGAGGAGGCCAGGAGCCCCGACTTCAAACACCAACCCGTCATTCTTGATCCCCTCGGTTTGACGACATCGACAGATCCCTCGCCTTTTCCAGACGCCCCGAACCTTGTCGCTTCGATGAAATTTGTATCTGCGTCAGACGGGTTTTTCTTCCCGAAGTGCCAGGACTTTCCGCTGACATGTGAATAGATCAGTCGCCCTGAGCGAAACTGACAGATGATCCATTCTGAGCCTCGCGCTCCAGCTTCAGCGCCCGGTGCAGGCGCGCCAGCCCTTCATCCAGAGCCGCAGCGTCGCCGCCGAAGCCCAAACGCATATGCCCCGGCGCGCCGAAGAACTCGCCCGGCGCGGTGATCAGGCCGAAGCGCCGCCACAGGCGCTCCGCCAGGGCCAGGGTGTCGTCGAAGCCGACGATCTGCGGGAAGTAGATGCAGCCGTATTCCGGCACATCCCCCGCGATCAGCCCGTCGGCCTGCATGGCCTGGACATGGCGCATCAGCACCGGGCGATTGGCCTGCAGCACCGCGCGCCAGTGCGCTTCAAACGCCTCAGGACGCTCCAGCACGACGGCGCCGACGGCATGGGTCAGCTTGGAGGCGCCATGCTCGACCGCCTCATTGGCCCGGGTCACCGCCGTCACCGCCGCCGCCTCGGCGATCAACCAGCCGCAGCGCAATGAGAAGAGGCCGAACACCTTGGTCAGGCTGTTGACGCGAATGAGATTGGGCGCAAGCGCCAGACGGCCGCCCGGCTGACGCGCAAAGTCAGCGTAGACCTCGTCGAGAATCAGCCAGATTCCATCCCGAGCCAGAAGGCGCGCGATCTCAAGCAGTTCCCGGTCGTCCAGCCAGCAGCCGGATGGATTATGCAGATTGCTGAGAACGACGGCCCGCGTGCCCGGCTGGATCGCCGCCCGAACCTCTGCGGGCGAAACAGCGAAGGCGTCGGCTGCTCTCGGCAGAAGATCAACGAGGGCCCCGGAGGCTCGAACGATCTCGTCCAGCACGCTGAACCCGGGTGTTTCAATCAGGACGCGGTCGCCGGGCCGGATCACAGCGCGCAGCGCCTGCGCCACGCCGTTTCCGGCGCCCGTCGTCGTCAGCACCTGATCGGTCGCGACGCCGTAACGCCGCGCGACCGCCTGGATCAGACGCGCATTGCCGCGGCCGAAGACGCTCTGGAAATAGCCCTGATCCTCTGCGTCGAACACCACGCGAGAGGCTTCCGCCAGCAGGGTGACGGGCTCCTCTATCGTGCTCTCGAACAGGCTGAACGCCTCGTCGCCCAGCGGCATGCGCCGATAGAGGGCCCGCATCCAGACGGCGAAATCCGTGACGCCGTACAGCGGCTCGCCCGGGTCAAAATCCTTGCCGGACGGATCCGGATGAGGGGTCGAGAAGTGCATGCAGACTGAAGCCGGACTGTCGGCCGAGGTCGGCCGCGAAGTCTGCATGATAACCGCGTGTCTCCTGCGGCGTCTTTGCGTTCCCCTACGCGGCGGATTGAATGTTTGAATAGTTCATGCAGTGATCAGGGCTGAAAGCGAGGGATCAATGTCAGCACCGCTTGACGCCATCGACCAGAAGATTCTGGAACACCTGCAACGCGACTGCGCCGTCTCCACCTCAGAGCTTGCGGAACGGGTGGGCCTGTCGCAATCGCCCTGCTGGCGACGGATCCAGCGCCTGCGCGACGAGGGCTATATCAAGGCCCAGGTGGCCATCCTGGACGCCGAAAAGATGGGCTATCAACTGCACGTCTTCGCCCAGTTGAAGATCAGCCACCTGACCGACGAAGACCGGGAGAAGTTCATCGCGGGCATTCAGGCGACACCTGAAATCGTCGAGTGCTATTCCATCCTGGGAGAGAGGGACGTCATGATCAAGATCATCGCGCCCGACATCAAATGGTACCAGGAGTTCATCTTCCGCAAGGTGTTGAAGCTGCCTGGCGTCACCGACATCATATCGACCGTGGCCCTGTCCGAAATGAAGCGGACCACCGCCGTGCCCGTCCGCCGCACGGCCTGATCAGGGTCGTCAGACCGGCAAGGCCGTCGTGTATTTCACCTGGCTGAGCGCAAAGTGGGAGGCGGCGGTGGCGACATTGGGATGGTTCAACAGGTCGCGCATCAGAAACCGCTCATAGCCGGCCACGTCGGCCGCGACGACCCGCAGCAGATAGTCCCATTCGCCGGACATGGAATGGGCCTCCATCACGTCCGGCCGGGTCGTCAGATAGTCCTCGAACGCGCGCCGGTCGTCGGGCGCGTGCGATCGCATCCGCACCTGGCACATGACGTTGACGCCGCGCCCCACCCGGTCGGCGTCCACCAGGCGGACGGCGCCCTTCAGCACGCCCGCCTCTTCCAGCGCCCTGATCCTTCGCCAGCAGGACGCCGGCGACGATCCCGCCCGTTCCGCCAGGGCCGCATGACTGAGGCCCGCGTCATCCTGCAATGCGCGCAGCAGCCGACGATCCACATCATCCAGGCCATTCTGTTTCATGATCGGAATGAATACGAAACAGAACCCCATTTCTAGCCCGAATTTCGCAAAGTTTGAAAAGCACGCATCAGGCCGTTCAGGCCATTCTCTCCTTTCGACGAGGGAGAGGGGATGGCATGGGAAACGACGCCAAGACGAAAGCCGCGCCGCCGCGGTCCGCCGCCGCGGACTGGACCATTCCGCAGGACTGGTCCGCCTATACGCCGGAACAACACGCCCTGTGGGATCAACTCTACGCCCGGCAGATCGACATGCTGCCGTCGCGCGTCACCCCCGCCTTCATGAAGGGGCTGGAGACCCTGCGGTTGTCCCGAGCCGGCATCCCCGACTTCGAGGAATTGTCGGAACGCCTGCATAAGCTGACCGGATGGTCGGTCGTGGCCGTGCCCGGCCTGGTGCCCGACGAAGTCTTCTTCGACCACATGGCCAACCGCCGCTTCGTCGCCGGCAATTTCATCCGCACGCCGGAGCAGATGGACTATCTGCAGGAGCCCGACGTCTTCCACGACGTCTTCGGCCATGTGCCCCTGCTCGCCGACCCGGTCTTCGCCGACTACATGCAGGCCTATGGCCAGGGCGGGCTGAAGGCGATGAAGCACGACGCCATCCAGCAGTTGTCGCGCCTCTACTGGTACACGGTCGAGTTCGGCCTGATCCGCGAGGGCGACGACCTCAAGCTCTATGGCGCCGGCATCGTCTCCAGCCGTTCGGAATCCGTCTTCGCCCTGGACGACGCCTCGCCCAACCGCATCGGCTTCGACATGAAGCGGGTGATGCGTACACGCTACCGCATCGACGACTTCCAGCAGACCTATTTCGTCATCGACAGCTTCGACGACCTGCTGAAGCAGACCCTCGAAACCGATTTCGCCCCGATCTACGCCGAACTGGCCGGTCAGGACGAGCATACACCCGCCGACGTCCTGCCGACTGATCGCGTCTTCACGCGCGGCACGCAGGCCTGGGCCCAGAGCCGGAGCGCCGCCTGATGTTCGACCGTCCTGTCGAGGGCCTGTTCGCCTCGCTCACCGCGCAGGCGCCCGATCCCCTGCTGTCGCTGATCGCCCTCTATCGCGAAGACCCGCGCCCGCAGAAGATCGATCTCGGCGTCGGCGTCTATCGCGACGAGGACGGCCACACGCCGATCATGCGCGCCATGAAGGTCGCCGAACAAAAGCTGGTCGATGAGCAGCCGACCAAGTCCTACCTCGGCCCCGAGGGCGACGCGGGCTTCGTCGACCTGACCGCCCGTCTGGCTCTGGGTTCTGAGGCCGAGGGGCTGGTCGGGGTTCAGACGCCCGGCGGCACGGGCGCCCTGCGTCTGGCGGCCGCCCTGATCCAGACCGCCCGCCCGGGCGGAACCGTCTGGCTGGGCACGCCCAGCTGGCCCATCCACGCCCCGATCTTCGAGAGCGCGGGCCTGACCGTGCGGACCTATCGCCACTATGATCCGGCGACTGGCGGCCTGGCCTTCGACGACCTGAAGCAGGCCTTGCAGCAGGCGCGCCGCGGCGACGTTTTTCTGATCCACGGCTGCTGCCACAACCCGTCCGGCGCAGATCCTGACGCGGACCAGTGGGCCGAGATCGCGCGCCTGGTCGCAGAGCGCGGCGTCGTGCCCCTGATCGACCTCGCCTATCAGGGGCTCGGCGACGGTCTGGACGAAGACGCCGCCGGCGCCCGCAGGGTCGTCGCCGCCGTCGACGAGGCCCTGATCGCCTATAGCTGCGACAAGAATTTCGGCCTCTATCGCGAGCGCACCGGCGCCCTTTTCGTCAAGGCCGCCGTCGCCGAGACGGCGCGCTCCAACCTGCACGTTCTGGCCCGCTACATCTGGTCCATGCCGCCCGATCACGGCGCGGCCGCCGCCCGCATCATTCTCGAAACCCCCGCCCTCAACGCCGACTGGCGCGTTGAGCTGGCTGCGGTGCGCGAGCGGCTGAACGGCGTGCGTCAGGCCCTGGCCGCGGCCCATCCCCGCCTGGCGCCGCTGGGCGGACAGAAGGGCATGTTCTCCCTCCTGCCGCTGACGCCGGATCAGGTGAGCGCCATCCGCCGCGACCACGCCGTCTACATGGCCGGATCCGGCCGCATCAACATCGCGGGCCTGACGCTGAGCAGCGTGCCGCGCTTCGTCCAGGCCTTCGACGCTGTCCTGTCCCACTGATCACGGAAGCCAAGCATGACCATCACCCCCGAAAACCCCATCGGCCTCGACGGCTTCGAGTTCGTCGAGTTCACCAGCCCCAATCCGGTCGCCATGAAGGGCCTGATCGAGCAACTGGGCTTCGTCGCCACCCACACCCATCCGACCAAGAAGATCACCCGCTACAAGCAGGGCCAGACCAACCTGCTGGTCAATGACGAACCGACCGGGCAGGCCGCCGACTTCCGCGCCGCTCACGGCCCCTCGGCCTCGGGCATGGCCTTCCGGGTCGCCGACGCTGCACAGGCCTATGAACTGGCCCTGTCGCGCGGCGCCCAGGCCGTAGACGCCTCGGTCGGCGCGCTGGATGCTGAGGCCAGGGTGCTGCAGGGCATCGGCGGCTCCTACCTCTATCTGGTGGACCAGCATGGTCAGAAGGGCTCGCTCTACGACAACTGGACCGAGATCGAGGGCTGGCGCGACGCCGAGGCGGCCAACGCCGTCGGCCTCGATATCCTCGACCACCTGACCCACAACGTGAAGCGCGGCCAGATGCGCACCTGGTCGACCTTCTACAACCAGATCTTCGGCTTCGAGGAGCAGAAGTATTTCGACATCAAGGGTCAGGCGACCGGCCTCTTCTCCCAAGCCATGATCGCGCCCGACCGCGCCATCCGCATCCCCCTGAACGAAAGCCAGGACGACAAGTCCCAGATCGAGGAGTTCATCCGCCAGTACAACGGCGAGGGCATCCAGCACCTGGCGATGACGACCGACAATATCTACGAGACCGTCGAGAAGCTGCGCGCCCGCGGCGTCAAGCTGCAGGACACGATCGAGACCTATTACGAACTGGTCGACAAGCGCGTGCCCGGCCACGGCGAGGACCTCGAGCGGCTGAAGAAGAACCGCATCCTGATCGACGGCGCCGTCGGCGAGGAGGGCCTGCTGCTGCAGATCTTCACCGACAACCTGTTCGGCCCGATCTTCTTCGAAATCATCCAGCGCAAGGGCAACGAAGGCTTCGGCAACGGCAACTTCCAGGCCCTGTTCGAGTCCATCGAACTGGATCAGATCCGGCGCGGCGTCATCAAGATCGAGGCCTGACCCGGCGGTCAGGGGCGGGCCCTGCATCTCCCGTCCCTGACCACACCTTCCAACCCCGCCCCCTCGCCACGGACCTCGCCATGTCGTCTGCCCGATCCAACGCGCCCGCCTATCAGACCGGCTTCGCCAATCATTTCGCCACCGAGGCCGTGGAGGGCGCCCTGCCGGTCGGCCGCAACTCGCCGCAGCGCCCGGCCCTGGGCCTCTATGCCGAGCAGTTGTCGGGCGCGGCCTTCACCGCCCCGCGCGACCATAACCTGCGCAGCTGGCTCTATCGTCTGCGGCCCTCGGCCCAACACGGGCCGTATCAGCCGTTCGCGCAAGGCCGCGTGCGTTCGGGCCCCTTCACCGAGACCCCGCCCAATCCCAACCGCATGCGCTGGGACCCGCTGCCCATGCCCGAGGCGCCGACCGACTGGGTCGAAGGTCTGGCCACCTATGGCGGCAATGGCGACGCTGATTCCGGCGCGGGCGTGGGCATCCACCTCTATGTGGCCAACCGCTCGATGACGGACCGGGTCTTCTACTCCGCCGACGGCGAGCTGCTGATCGTGCCGCAGCAGGGGCGCCACCGCTTCGTCACCGAGATGGGCGTGATCGAGGCGGCGCCCGGCCATGTCGTCGTCATCCCGCGCGGCGTTCGCTTCCGCGTCGAGGTTGATGGTCCCGTGCGCGGCTATGTCTGCGAGAACTACGGCTCGCCCTTCCGCCTGCCGGACCTCGGCCCCATCGGCTCGAACGGCCTGGCCAATCCGCGCGACTTCGAGACCCCGGTCGCCTGGTTCGAGGACGTGGATCGTCCGACCCAGTGCGTGCAGAAATACGGCGGCCAGCTGTGGGCCACGACCTTTGACCACAGCCCGCTGGACGTCGTCGGCTGGCACGGCAACTACGCCCCCTATCGCTATGACACGGCGCGCTTCAACACCATCGGCACGGTCTCTTACGACCACCCCGATCCGTCGATCTTCACCGTCCTGACCTCGCCCAGCGACACGCCCGGCACGGCCAACTGCGACTTCGTCATCTTCCCGCCGCGCTGGATGGTGGCCGAGGACACCTTCCGGCCGCCGTGGTTCCATCGCAACGTCATGAGCGAGTTCATGGGGCTGATCTTCGGCGAGTACGACGCCAAGGCCGGCGGTTTCGCCCCCGGCGGCGCGAGCCTGCACAACCGCATGAGCGGCCACGGCCCCGATCAGGCCAGCTGGAACGGCGCCACGAAGGCCGAGCTGAAACCGCACAAGATCGAGAACACCCTGGCCTTCATGTTCGAGACGCGGATGCCGATCCGCACCACGGCCTGGGCCGAACAGACGCCGCTGATGCAGCTCGACTACGACGACTGCTGGACCGGCTTCGAAAAAGGAAATGTCGGATGAGCCGCCTCGACGAAACCCATGATCCGGCGCGGACCAGCTGGGTCGAAAGCGCTGTCGGCCACCCCGACTTCCCGATCCAGAACCTGCCGCACGGCATCTTCAACCGGGCCGGAGAGGCGCCGCGGGGCGGCGTGGCCATCGGCGACCTGATCCTGGATGTGGCCTCGGCGACCGCCGCCGGCCTGTTTGAAGGCGAGACGCTGACGGCCGCTCAAGCGGCTGCGGGCGAGACCCTCAACCCCTGGCTGGCCCTCTCGCCCGCCGAACGCCGCGCCCTGCGTCGTCGTCTGTCAGCCCTGCTGTCAGACACCGACCAAACGGAGGCCGTCCGCCCACATCTGGTCGCGAGCTCCAAGGTACGGCTGCACCTGCCCGCCCGCATCGGTGACTACACGGACTTCTACGCCGGCATCCATCACGCCGTGAACGTCGGCCGCCTGTTCCGGCCCGACAATCCGCTGCTGCCCAACTACAAGCACGTGCCCATCGGCTATCACGGCCGGGCCTCCTCTGTCGTCGCCTCCGGCCATCCGGTGCTTCGCCCCCACGGCCAGACCCTGACGCCCGGCGTCGAGACGCCGACTTACGGCCCCTCACGCCGCCTCGACATCGAGCTGGAACTCGGCGTCTGGATCGGCCAGGGCTGCGCCCTCGGCGATACCATCCCGATCCATGAGGCGGGCCGCCACATCGCCGGCCTCTGCCTACTCAACGACTGGTCGGCGCGCGACCTTCAGGCCTGGGAGTACCAACCGCTCGGCCCCTTCCTCGCCAAGAACTTCCTGACCACCGTTTCGCCCTGGATCGTCACGACCGAGGCGCTCGAACCCTTCCGCATCGCTCAGCCCCAGCGTCCCGACGGCGACCCGCGCCCCCTGCCCTACCTCTGGGATGATCAGGATCAGGCGCGCGGCGCCTTCGCCCTTGAACTGGAAAGCGCCATCCTGACCCCCCGGATGCGCGAAGCTGGAGAAACGCATTTCGTGCTTGGACGCGGCCCAGCGACCAACCTCTACTGGACGCTGGCGCAACTGGTGACGCACCACGCCTCGAACGGATGCAATCTCAACCCCGGCGACCTCCTGGGCACCGGCACCATTTCCACACCCGACGACAGCGGCTGCGGCAGCCTGCTGGAGCTGACGCGCGGCGGACAGAATCCCATCCGTCTACCCAACGGCGAAACCCGAACCTTCCTCGAGAGCGGCGACGAAATCATCCTGGCCGGTCGCCTCGGCGCTCCGGGTTTTGTCGCTCTAGGTTTTGGCGAATGTCGGGGCACAATCGCCTAAGCCGACGAAGAAGC
>Ga0366808_1085_pt1 | contig 13669 bp, 9 predicted proteins | sample TotcelN113001M13_FD_207020 | JGI IMG/M metagenome (GOLD analysis project Ga0366808, IMG submission 207020) | Enriched cells from coal bed in the Powder River Basin, Montana, United States - Total cells N11 rep3 HSBNCT.N11.300.1.M13 ... | reverse complement strand
CACGCGGAGAACGTCCCCGTTTCAAGCCTGCACAGCCAAAAATGCTGATCCTGGCTCCGACTCGCGAACTGGCGCTGCAAGTTACCAGCGCCAGCGAAAAGTACGGCGCCAACATGAGAAGAATCCGCATCATGGCTATTCTCGGCGGCATGCCCTACCCGAAACAATTGCAACTGCTGAGCAAGAATCCTGAAGTCCTGGTTGCAACTCCTGGCCGCCTGATCGACCACATGGAGTCGGGCAAGATCGATTTTTCGCAATTGCAGACCCTGGTCCTGGATGAGGCCGACCGCATGCTCGACATGGGCTTCATTGAAGACATCGAGAAAATTGTCGCCGCCACCCCTTCAACGCGCCAGACCATGCTGTTCTCCGCTACGCTCGACGGCGTAGTAGGCAACATGGCCCGCCGCATCACGCGCGATCCGAAAGTGCTTCAGATCGCAAGCGCCACGACCCGTCATGAAAATATTGTGCAATGCGTCCATTTTGTCGACGACCTGTCGCACAAAAATCGCATGCTGGATCATCTGCTGCGGGATGTATCAATGGACCAGGCACTGGTTTTCACAGCGACCAAGCGCGACGCCGACACCATTGCCGACCGCCTGAACATCGCCGGTTTTGCCGCTGCAGCTCTGCATGGCGACATGCGCCAGGGCGCGCGCAACAGCACGCTGGAAAGCATGCGTCGCGGTCGGGTCAAGGTTCTGGTCGCCACCGACGTCGCCGCGCGCGGCATCGATATTCCGACCATCACGCACGTGTTCAACTATGACTTGCCGAAGTTTCCGGAAGATTATGTGCACCGCATTGGCCGCACCGGGCGCGCCGGTCGCAACGGGCTTGCTATTTCACTGGTAAACCATGCTGAAAGCATGAACGTCAAGCGTATCGAGCGTTTCACCAAGCAACTGATCCCGGTCAACGTGATCGAAGGCTTCGAACCGAAGAAAACGGCTTCGGCTGTCCGCTCCACTCGCAAGCCGGGCAACTGGAAGCCGGGCGACAAGCGTCCTTCGACTTCGGCCAAGCCTGGACAGAGGTCCTTCGCAAAACCGGATGCATCGCGCAACGAAGGCGGCTACAAAGGCTCCCGCGCCAAAGACACCGGCGCGCGTCGCTCTTATGCCGATCGCTGATCGATACATGTAATTGCTCTGAAACCGCCAGCTTCGCCTGGCGGTTTTTTTATGGCACCACGGCTTTTGGCTGGCAGCAAATAGGCTGTGCAACAGGAAATTCCCACTGATATTAGGCTTATAATTTCATGCGGCATGGCGCTGAATCATATTGCGGTCATTGGCGGAGCGCATGCAATCCCTGGCAAAACCGGAACTGAAAGATCTCTCGGCATGAAAATCAAACTTACTTCGTTTTCACACGGCGGCGGCTGCGGTTGCAAGATAGCGCCCGGCGTATTGTCGGAGATATTGAAGAACTCCAGCTGTTTTCCGGTGCCGAAGGAATTGCTGGTCGGGATCGAGACTTCCGACGATGCCGCCGTTTATCAATTGAACGATGAGCAGGCGCTGATCGCTACTACCGACTTCTTCATGCCGATCGTGGACGACCCATACGATTTCGGGCGCATCGCGGCAACCAATGCAATTTCGGACGTATATGCGATGGGCGGCACGCCGATCATGGCCCTTGCGCTGGTCGGCATGCCAATCGACAAGCTGCCGATCGAGGTGATTGGCATGGTGATTCGCGGCGGAGAATCGATTTGCGCCGAGGCCGGCATTCCGATCGCGGGAGGCCATACCATCGACTCGATCGAACCTATCTACGGGCTGGTCGTGCTGGGGCTGGTGCATCCCTCCAGAATCAAGCGCAATGCCGGCGCGCAGGCGGGCGACAAGCTGATCCTCGGCAAGCCGCTTGGCGTAGGCATACTCTCGGCGGCACTAAAGAAGGACCAGCTCGACGACGACGGCTACAAGGCAATGATCGCAAACGCCACCAAGCTGAACAAGCCCGGCATGGCGTTGTCTTCCCTGCCGTCTGTCCATGCGATGACCGACGTCACGGGCTTCGGCCTGCTCGGCCACCTGCTTGAACTGGCGCGCGGATCCGAACTGACCGCCAGGCTTGAAATGTCGCGCATTCCCATGCTGCCGACCGTGCAGCAGTTGATTGCAAACGGCTTTGTTACCGGCGCTTCCGGGCGCAACTGGGCAAGCTACGGTCACGATGTAACGCTTTCCGATGCGGTTACGGCGCAGCAGCAGATGCTGCTGACCGATCCGCAAACTTCAGGCGGCCTGCTGGTCTCGTGCGCGCCCGGCGCCGTCGACGATGTGCTGGCGCTGTTCACGCGCGATGGCTTTGATCAGGCTGCTGTTATCGGCGAAATGACGGAAGGCGCAGCGAGAGTGGAAGTTTCTGCATAATTCGGCCCGCAGCCGCTGTGCTGCCGCCACCGGGTTGTATCTCGTTACTAAGGAGCCCTAGCGCGGTTTCTTTTCCTTTAGCTGCTCGCGTCTTTTGGCTTGCAGCTCGCGCTCGCGTGCATCAATGATCGAGTTATCGTAAAAGGTCGCGTCAGGCGAGCTCCTAGCCAACGCCAGCTGTTCCAGCGCGGACGACAAGCCGCCTTTCATTCCGTAAGATTCGGCCAGCGCCATATGCATCAACGCTATTTTCCCCTGTGCTGCATACGTTTTCGCCAGCTGCTGCTGCAGTTGCGCCTCATCCCGGTAGATCTGCACCTGGCTGCGCAGATATTGGGCCGCATCCTCGTAGCGTCCGGCGGCGTACAGCACATCGGCATATTGACGCGCAATCCCGCGTGAACCGGGGAATTGGGATAGCGCTGCTTCAGCCTCTTTCGCCGCATCGTTCTTCTGATTGCCGGCAAGCTTGATTTCGATCGAGAGGCTGGTCAGAATCTCGTTCCGCTTGCCGGACGTTTGGTCGCGCGCAAGCTTTTGAACTTGCTGCAGCAGCGCGCGCGCCTTCGCCACATCGCCCTGCTTCAATGCGATCACCGCCAATCCGTACTGAGCGGCGGCAGCCTCCGTCCGGTTACCGCTTCTCGCCTGCTGGCGCAACAAACCGGCGACCTCATACAGCCCGTTGGCGGTCTGATCCTGCAAAATACGAACGCGGGCGCGTATCAGGTGAAAATCCAGGCTGTCGACATGCTGCCTGTAGGGTTGCTCGCGTATGCGCGCCTCGATGTCGGCAATGCGCTCGGTAGTCATCGGATGCGTGCGCAGATAGGAGGGCGTCGAATCGGTATACGAGCGAGAGGCGGTTTGGAGCCGACCGAAAAATACGGTCATGCCTGACGTATCGAAACCGCCGTCACGCATGATCTGAAATCCAATCCGATCAGCTTCCCGCTCCGCTTCACGGCTGAAGTTCAGCTGGCGCTGTATTGCATAACCTTGTCCTCCCGTCATCATGGCCATGCCCGCGTCCGGGTTGTTGCGCGCGGCCAATGCGCCTAATACTATTGATGCGAGGGGAATCAGCATATCCTGGCGCTGCTGGCCCATCGAGCGCGCAATATGACGCTGCGCCACATGGCCGATTTCATGCCCTATCACCGATGCCAGCTCGGACTCGCTTTGCGCCGCGACCATTAGCCCGGTATGAACGCCGATGAATCCGCCTGGCAGGGCAAAGGCGTTGATCGCTGGGTCGCGCACGGCAAAGAAAAAGAAATCGTTGCCGGCCTCTCCTCGAGCCTCGGGATGCATCGACACCAGCCTGTTGCCGAAGTTGTTTAGATAATCGAGAACCAGCGCATCGTCGACGTAATCGGGGTCGATGCGGATTTTCTCCATGATCTCGGAGCCGAGCTTGTATTCCGAGATCGGCGACAACGCATCGCGCTCGGTATCGCCCAGGCTGGGCAGGTTGCCCTGACTCTGCGCTATGGCCGACGCGGGCGTAAGCGGCGTGGCGCAAAAAATGGAAAGTAGCGCCACCGTCAGCCAACGAAAAATAGGCTTTGGCATCGAAGAGGTTCTGGTTTTCACATTGATATAATACCCTCAGAAATGAATCGCGGATAGGCAGGCGTGAATTCGTAAAAGAAACGGCGGCAAGCGTGCATTGACGTAATGCAAAGCTCGAAAACCGACAGCCCGGCACGAACGCAAGGGTTTGCCCTGCCTTCGTGAAGCATGCCTTGAAGCTCGACAATTCCGTGAAACGAGCTTTGCTCTTTTCCGCCTTCATCCACTGTTTTGTATTTTATTATATTTTATGATCCCTACTTTGCCAGCCTCCTCCTCTTCCCCCGCTTCTGACAAATTGACTCATTTCGACGCGACCGGACAGGCTCACATAGTCGATGTCGGATCAAAGGAGGAGACGCATCGCATTGCGGTTGCGAGCGGAGTTATCCGCATGCTGCCTGAAACCCTGGCATTAATCGAAGCCGGCAGCGCCAAGAAAGGCGATGTGCTGGGTATTGCGCGCGTCGCCGCAATCATGGGAGCCAAACGCACCAGCGAATTGATACCGTTGTGCCACCCGCTGGTGTTGACGCATATTGCGGTTGATTTCGATGTCGATACGGCCGCGTCGAGCGTAACCTGTACCGTGCAAGCCGAAACTTACGGCAAGACCGGGGTCGAAATGGAAGCGCTGACCGCTGTGCAGGTCGGCCTCCTCACCGTCTACGACATGTGCAAGGCGGTTGACCGTGGAATGGTGATTACCGATGTGCGCCTTCTTGAAAAACAGGGCGGCAAATCGGGGGCGTGGGTTGCCTGGAATAAGTAATTGCGACCAACAGAAATTACGAGGGAAGGCTATAACTTGCTCTTCCCCTTTGCTTTGCTCTCTTAGAATTTGTCGTTTCTTACACTACTTCTCTTTTATCCTCTCGCGATCGGTATCGCGAACTTCCTTTTCTCCCCGGCTGGTGCTCTTGTTTTTCAAGCGGCTTTTTCCCCACTTCTTATCGTAATCGCTATCACCCTCCCTTTGTTTTGCGGACTTGAGCTTTTTATTTTTTAGACGTCGATTTTTCCACTTTTTGTTGTAATCAGTATCACCAACGTACTTATTATCTGCCGCAGCAAAAATAGGCGCACCTACTAAATAGAGGTTCTGATGAACAGGCAAGTAAGAGGATTCATAAGCGGCAGCCTCATTGAGCCCAAGCAGTCCTGCTATCAGCGCCAAAGCTATTCCAATAGTTCTCATGAGCGCCACCTTTCAAAATATGATAATAGTTAGAGCGAAAGCACATCTAATGGTTCTCACATCGATCGCCAGAAAAGCAAATTGGCACGAGATGCTATATCACTTCGGGTCAACCACCTGGAAAGGCTTAAGGATATTTGTTATATGAGATGGGAAGGATATCCCTCAGGTAACCTTTTGAGCCAGTTAGAAGCACCCTGTTCTTGCCAAAATAGCTTCTTTAAACGGCCCCAGCCATAATAGGCTTGCATCGTTCTGCGATAGCTGTCTAAAATCTGTAAAAAGAGAACTAGGGATTATCGGTGCTCGCTTTCTCAAAAAAAGGATAACAAGTCGGGAGCATAGTGGCCGGTCATGAAAAATTGCTTCGATTCTAATTTTATTAATACCGGTCATTGATTATCGGACCGACGTTTTACACATCGTTTTCTTCATACGTAGGAACATCAATGAACAGCACGGCCGATATTCTAGTGAACGCAGTCGTCATCGCAATCCTCGTATTCGTCATCTATCTTATGTACATTGTGCTGGGGGCCAAGAAGAACAACAGTACGAAGCTGCTGGCCGGGAAATGGATGAAAAGAGAAGGTTTTAGACCCGATCAGTCTCACTTTTACCGCGGAACGGGTATTGCAATCAAATCCGGAGAAAGCAGGCTGCTCCTGGTCATCAACGACAAGCCCGAATTTTTTCGAAAAGAAGATATTGCATCGGTACGCACTTACGACACTACTGTGTCGTCGGGGCGTCCGCTCGGCCTTGCGCCGGGTGTCGTCGGCCAGATCAACATTACAAACTACAACATCGATATCTCGCTCAAGAATGGGGAGCCGCCAGTATGCACGGTGTCATTCGAAAAAAATGATTTGATGAAGGCGTGGGAAAGGCGGATACAGGAAGCAATCGACGGCAAGCTGTGAATTTTTGAAAAAAAGATGTTGAGGTGCCTCGGTTCGACTTGGCCGTTCCCTTCCCTATCTTATTCCGACTGCCGGGTCGCCGCCACGCAGCAGCGCATGCTTCCTGCCGATCAGGCCGAGATTGAAGCAAGGCAAGAGGAACCGTATAGCTTTTGGAAAAGACGCCGGCTGGCGTTAGCCAGCGCCTGGAATCAATGGAAGTGGCCGCTTTGGGGCGCGTCTTCCGGCATTTCGGCGTGGACAAGCTCGCCTGCCCGGTCGGCAAATAGCGGAGCGCCGCAATCCTCGCAGAAATCCATTGGAAAGCGCTCGTCATGGATTTTTTCACAGTCCACTTCGGATTCATGCAGTAAAGCGAGTATCTGCTCGATTGGAGTATCCCGTTTCCGGCCGGAAACAGCATCTTCAGGAATTCTTCCGGGAGAGTCGGCAGCCAATGTCTGCTGAGCCTCCTCCGGGCCATAGATGGGCCATACAATGCCGTACAGGATGCGTCCGTCGTTTCTGGTCATGAAGCCAACCCGGTATTCATCGACGTAGTCGTTCTCCGCCAACTCCCCAAACCCGCCGATGACGGCGCACAGGTCGGACGGCTGAATCTCGAGCGTATGAGTCAAGTAGTGTATTGCCGCCCGAATGGATGCGGGCCGGATTTGCAGGTCCGCCTTGCGACAGGCGGCAAAGAAGGCTTCAGGCAGAAGAAGCTCTATATTACAGCCGGGCAGAAGACGAACCAGGCTGGGCGTTGCCTGTTTTTGCCATTCGACAAGGCATTCCTCCCTGGCAACGCCGGATTCGGCGGGGTTCTGCAATGTTTGCCACCGAAAGACTGGCGCACCCGAAGGAACCGCGACCGCCGCCAGCAAATAGCGGACATCGGCCAGAAAAGGAACGGTTTCCTGCTTGTTTGGAACCACGCGAAACGCGGTGCCCTTCAGAGCGGACTGCGACAGTCGCTTGGTCAGGGAAAAGGTATCGACATGAGAATACGGAAGCTGTTCGATTGAAAACAGGGTAGGCGCCATCGCCATGCGCGCTTCGGCCGACAGAATATTTGCGGCAAGATACTCGGAGAGCGTTATCTGAACTTCAGCCGGCAACGAACCGGATGCGATTGAAAAACGGGTCCAGGCAAGAATGGGCGCAGCGATCAGAAGAACATCGTATTTCACCTCATCCTGTTCCAGGATGGACGACTCGCTGACTGCCTCTGTCGTTTCCAGCAATGTATCGTAAGCGTTCAGTTCCGTTTTGAACAGATGTTCAAGGGCGGCATCGATATTGGTTTGACGGCTGGCCTTCAGCAACTTCAGGACGAATTCATCCAGGCTTTTCTCCCAAACTCGCCTTTCCAAACGGCTGCTGGCCTGGTTCGTTGCTTCCGCTAGCGCAATCAGGCGCTGGCTGTCAGGGGAAAGTTTATGGGGAGAGGTTTTCAATGGACGACGCATGATGAAGTGAGGTGAAGCAGGGAATCGTATTGTAGAGGATTTTACCCATGCACGGCATAATTGCCGTTTTCATAACTGCGATTGGAAACGCGTTTCACCCGAAATGGATCAGGCCCTGCCTGCAACCGGCTTGTATTCGGCAGAAAAACAGATATTTAAACCGAAGTTCAAATAGAAGGACGCATCAGCCCGAGTGAAAAACAGGAGCCTGGCAAGCTCATGCAAATCGACCGAATCAGGCTTAACTGCTATAACTGGCGTCCCCAAGGGGATTCGAACCCCTGTACTCACCGTGAAAGGGTGATGTCCTAGGCCTCTAGACGATGGGGACAGTAATCTGCCCGTGCCTCTCTTAACTTTTGCCTTTTAAATAGCGCAACCGCATAAGAGGAAATAAAAAACCCTGACTGATCAGGGTTTGCAATCCTGGCGTCCCCAAGGGGATTCGAACCCCTGTACTCACCGTGAAAGGGTGATGTCCTAGGCCTCTAGACGATGGGGACTGCATTTGTTCAACTACTTTTTCCGCTAACCAGCAAACCTGTTTTGCTGGTGGAGGTAAGCGGGATCGAACCGCTGACCTCTTGCATGCCATGCAAGCGCTCTCCCAGCTGAGCTATACCCCCTGCGCAGAAGAAAGATTATAGCAAAGCTTGTAGTGAATTGTAAATGAACATTTTCTTGTCGGAATTCTTCATTGAAAGCAGGCTGAACCCAAAGTATGCTCAAGCCGCTGCAATACCGTATTGCGGCCGAACAAATGCACTACAGCATCGATCGACGGCGTCTGCAACTGGCCCGTCAGGATCAGGCGCAGGGGCATCGCAATCTGAGGCATCTTGAGCTTGTGTTCCGCCAGAACCTCTTTCATCATGACCGAAATCGCTTCCTTGCTCCATTCGACGCTCTTGCAGCGGCGGGCGTAGTCGGCCAGCGCCTGCTTGGCCGCATCGTTCAGATGCTTGGCCAGCAGGTCCGCATCCGGTTCAGGGTGGCGGTAAAACAGCATCGCCGCGTCCGCCAGTTCATTGACCGTGTTGACGCGCTCCTTCAACAATGCGATGACCGGCTCCAGGTCAGGAGCGCCCACGAAATGCGCGCCGTCTCGCACTAGGGAGGGAAGCACCAGCGTCACCAGCCGGGCATCGTCAGCCAGCCTGATATAGTGGTTATTCAGCCACGCCAGCTTTTCCGGGTTGAATTGCGCCGCCGACTTGGACATATGGTCGAAATCAAACCATTCGCAGAACTGCTCCATGGAGAATATTTCGTCGTCTCCATGGCTCCAGCCCAGGCGGGCCAGGTAATTCAGCATCGCTTCCGGAAGATAGCCATCCTCCGGGTATTCCATCACGCTGACTGCGCCGTGCCGCTTGGACAGCTTCTCGCCGTCCGAGCCCAATATCATCGGGAGGTGGGCATAGTGCGGCAACGTCGCGCCCAGCGCCTGCAGTATGTTGATTTGACGGGGCGTATTGTTGACGTGGTCGTCGCCGCGGATCACATGAGAGATGCGCATGTCCCAGTCATCGACCACGACGCAAAAATTATAAGTCGGCGTTCCGTCGGAGCGCGCAATAATCAGATCGTCCAGCTCGCGGTTGGATATGGTGATCTCACCTTTCACCATGTCGTTCCAGGTGACGTCGCCTTCCAGCGGATTCCTGAAGCGCACCACCGGCCTGCGATCCTGCGGGACCGGCGGCAGCGATTTGCCGGTTTCGGGACGCCAGGTACCGTCGTAGCGGGGCTTGTCGCCTTGCGCGCGCTGACGTTCACGCATCGCGTCCACCTCCTCCGGGGAGCAGTAACAATGATAGGCAGTCCCTTCCGACAGCATCTGCGCAATCACTTCGCGATACCGGTCCATGTGCTGCATCTGGTAGAACGGGCCTTCGTCATGCTGCAGGCCGAGCCATTCCATGCCATCGATAATGGCCTGAACGGCTTCGGGCGTGGATCGCTCCAGGTCGGTGTCTTCGATGCGAAGAATGAATTTGCCGCCGAAATGGCGGGCATAGGCCCAGGAGTAAAGCGCGGTGCGGGCTCCGCCCAGATGAAGAAAACCGGTCGGGCTGGGTGCAAATCTTGTTCGGACAGTCATAGGATTTTGAGCGCAATCAGTATCGAAAGCTGCAGCTGAAAAACGCCTATTTTACCGCGTTGGCAACCTGTAATGCCCGCGTTTGATCATGGAGCATCGATTATTAAGCAAGAACGCGCCTCTTGCCGGGCGCAAATTCTTGTTTGCAAATTTACGACTGAGCGTCGAGTATCACCTTGTCCGGATGAGTCAGTGCCAGAAAGTGCTGGCCTGAACAGCGCGTCAGCAAGGTCATGCCGATACGGTCGGCCACCGCGTGGCCCATTTGCGTCGTGCCGGAACGCGACAACAGAAAAGGAATTCCCATCTGCGCCCCTTTTATCACCATTTCCGAGGTCAGGCGGCCGGTGGTATAAAAAATCTTGTCGCCCCCATCGACACCTTCGAGCCACATGCGGCCGGCAATCGCATCGACTGCATTATGGCGCCCGATATCCTCGGTGAAATACAGCAACTCCCCTTGCGAAGTGAACAACGCGCAGCCATGCACCGAACCAGCCTGCTTGTAGATTGTCTGCTGCGTGCGGATGAGATCGACTATGCGGTAAACGGTTTGTTGCGAAATTTGCGTATTCGCAGGAAGGACAATCGATTCGACTTCATCCATCAATCCGCCAAATACCGTTCCCTGGCCGCAGCCGGTGGTCACGATTCGCTTTGCGGTCCGTTCCTCGATATCGGGTACGCCTCCGCGCGTGGTTACGGCAACGGCGTCCACCTCCCAATCGACCTGCACAGAGACAATATCCTCTACCGATCTGACCAGGCGCTGATTGCGCAGATATCCAACCGCCAAGGCTTCCGGCCAGCCGCCCATCGTCATGAGCGTGACCAGCTCGCGCTTGTCCAGGTAAAGCGTCAGCGGGCGTTCGGACGGTATGTGAATAAGGCTGACACGGCCACGCTCGTCCATGGCTGTTACTTCAATAACAAGTGGAGAAACGGCACTGGACAGCAGGGGAATGGTCATATTGATTTCAAGCGGCTAACTTGCGGCGGTAAGTAATTGTCATTTTACTGCTGAAATAAAAAAACCGTCCGCAAACAGCTTTCACTGCTTGCGGACGGTTTAGTTACTGACCGGTTAAACGATCAGTGGGTATTACTTGAACATCAGTACTGTTTGCAGCACGGTTTCGTAGATACCGTAGGCTAGCGGAATGCCGACGATGAGCCAGCAAATCGCGAGCGTGGCGCCCGAAGTCGGCTTGCCGGCAACGATTGCACCGGATGCTTGCGCATGGGAGATCTTGTCTTCCAGCTTGTGCTTCTCATATTCCATTTCTGCAGCGGTCATGTAGTACTTGGTAGCAACAGGACGAACCATGATTGCGCAGAACAAGCCGACGATCAGGAAGCAGGCCATGATGTACAACGTAACGCTGTAAGCTTGCGCACGGGGTACGCCATGGTTCAACTGGTAGTCGCGGATGATGTTGATGAGCAACGGGCTCAGCAAGCCGGCCGAAGACCATGCTGTCAGCAAACGCCCGTGGATCGCGCCGACGAATTGCGTGCCGAACAGATCAGCCAGGTAAGCCGGGATCGTCGCAAAGCCGTCGCCGTAGAACGAGATACAAATACAAACGGCGCACAGGAACATGATCAAGTTCAGGGACGAAGCCAAGGTCGGGATGGTAGCGTACAGAATCGCGCCAACGACGAAGAACACGTAGTAAGTATTCTTGCGGCCGATCATATCGGACAAAGTGGCCCAGAATATACGGCCGCCAATGTTGAACATGGACAGCAGTCCGGTAAAGCCTGCGGCGATTGCAGCGATCTGACCTTTTTGCGCATCGTTCAACAGATCGAAGCTAACGCCCGGCAGACCGATCAAGTTACCGGCAAACACTTCCTGCAGCAGCGGCGAAGCCATCGAAATAACGCCGATACCGGCAGCGATGTTCAGGAACAGCATGCCCCAGCAGAACCAGAATTGCGGCGTCTTCATCGCGGTATTGGTACGCACGTTGAAGGCACTGGCTTCAATCATGCCGCCGTGACCGTCGTCGACCATGTTGCCCGTATTAACTGGCACGAAGCCGGCAGGCTTGTAGCCCGGGGGAGAAACGCGAATGGTGAACGCACCCGCCAGCATGAAGGCGCAGTAAATGATCGCCATCGTCAGGAATGTCTGCCACAGGCCAACGGAAGTCGGCGTTGCATACATGCTCATCAGGGCTTGCGCCATCGGCGCGCCAACCATTGCGCCGCCGCCGAAACCGCCGACCGCGAGGCCGGTTGCCATGCCGACGCGATCAGGGAACCATTTGATCAGGGTCGAAACCGGGGTAATGTATCCCAGGCCCAATCCGATACCGCCGATAATGGCGCCGATCCAGATCAGCCAGAGCTGGTGCGAATAAACGCCCAGCGAAGCCAGCAAGAAGAAGCTGACGAAGCAGACACAGGAAACAACGCCGGTCTTGCGTGGGCCAACCACTTCAAGCCAGTTGCCCAGAATCGCGGTGGTTGTGCCCAGCATGAAGAACAGGATGCCGAATACCACGCTACACATCACGACTTTCCAGTCGCAGCTGGTAGTGAAAAGCTGGGAGACGATGCTCATGTCAGCGGGACAGGCGAGAGCCTTGCCGGTACCCTGCTGGACACCAACGAGACGCGACATCGGCAGCCAGAACACGGACATGCCGTAGCCCATTCCGACGCATAGGTGAATCATCAACGCTGATGCAGGAACCAGCCAGCGATTGAACCCTTCTCCTCCAATAGTGTATTCCTTATTGAGGAACTTCAAAGCAGCCATACATTACACTCCTAAAATTTTAAAAAGAAGTCTCACTATGTGAACATCCACATATTTGCCGTGAAAACCTGCTTATTAATGCCGTGAAAACCTACTTATTCATGTGCAATCAAGCAATTGCACATGCTAAATTTTTTCAACGTTGCATCTTACCACCGGTTATTTTGAGACGCTATATGCTATTTTTTGCATAAACAAAGACGTCTATGTAAAATGAGGAATGTATAGAGTTTCAATAGAGCCGCACTGGCGCATTTCGTTTAGCAAAAACGCATCGATGGATACCGCGTTGCTGCTGCGTTTGCTGTCGGCTATCCAGTCGCAGGGCGCAATCCTGCAAGCCGCCAAATCGGTTAATCTCTCGTATCGTCACGCCTGGGGTTTGTTGCGGGAAGCGGAAGCGATACTGGGCGGAGCGCTGCTTGAAAAACAACGCGGCCGCGGCACAACGCTGACCCGCCTTGGCTCGACCTTGCTTTGGGCGGAACGCCGCATTGCCGCTCGCCTGTCGCCGACGCTTGAAAGCCTGTCTTCGGAACTGGAAAGAGAACTGGACCAAAGCATAGCCGGGCCAGGCAACACGGTGCGCCTGTGCGCCAGTTACGGCTTTGCAGTGGACGCGCTGATGAGATGCATCGACCGTGATGAATTGCCGATCGACTTGCGTTACCTGAGCGGCAAGGAAGCCGTTGCCGCCTTTTCGCAGAAGGAATGTGAACTGGCCGGGTTTCATATTCCGATCGGTGCGTTCGAATCGACTGCCATTCAGTATTACTCGCCTTATCTCGACCGGAAAAAGCACTGCCTTATCCATGTCGCCAACCTGAATCAGGGGCTGTTCGTGGCGCCGGGCAATCCAAAGAAGATCACATCGCTGGCCGACCTGGCGCGAACCGGCGTTCGCTTTGTCAACCGCCAGGCCGGCTCAAGCACACGCAAGGTACTGGAACTTTTGCTGGAACAGGCCGCCATCTGCCCTGCTGCGATCAGCGGCTTTGAGACCGCCGAATTCACCCACTCCGCAATTGCCGCATACATTGCCAGCAATATGGCTGATGTCGGTTTCGGAGTGGAAACGGCAGCGCGCCGCTTCGGGCTGGATTTTGTTCCGCTGATGAAGGAAAGGTATTTCTTTGCAGCACAAAAGGATTCGATCGGCCAGCCGCCCGTGCTTGATGTGGTCGAAATACTGCAGAGCGATAAATTCAGGTCGGAGGTAAACCAGCTGGAAGGATACGATGCGACCGATACC